>ENA-OQIH01000008-OQIH01000008.1-human-gut-metagenome-genome-assembly--contig:-NODE-8-length-192304-cov-10.544216_pt1 | contig 192304 bp, 169 predicted proteins | sample MGYA00242575_ERZ504740 | MGnify/ENA primary metagenome ERZ504740 (study PRJEB26092, sample SAMD00036192) | human gut metagenome | host: Homo sapiens | study: EMG produced TPA metagenomics assembly of...
AAATGCAACAAGTACAGAAGGTAGACAAGATGTAGATATCTTCCGTGCACAAATGGAATTTTATTTCTAATCATATATTATTAATAAATTTAAAAGAACTACTTTTTAAGTAGTTCTTTTTTTATAAAATCTTAATATTTATTTAACATTCATAATATATAATATAAATTTTAAGCATATTTAGTTATTAATATAATTTATAAAAAAGGTTGCATTTTTTTGAAGATGGTGATATTATATAAAACCATCAAACGGGTTTTATATATACTCGTGAAATTTTAATTTCATAAACATGAAATATAAGGAGAGAGATTTTGACACATTTAGAAGCTTTAGCAAAAGCAGAACAATATCAAAGTAAAATGGCAAAAATTGCCAAAAAAAGTTATTGGAAGCCACAATATCATATTAGTGCTCCTGCAAATTGGATTAATGACCCTAATGGATTTTGTTATTTTAATGGTGAATATCATGTATTTTATCAATATCATCCATATTCTAGCCAATGGGGTCCTATGCATTGGGGACATGTAGCAAGTAAGGATTTAGTTAATTGGAAAACAAAGCCGATAGCACTTGCACCAACTGATGAATATGATAGAGATGGTTGCTTTTCTGGTAGTGCAATAGAAAAAGATAATACTTTATATCTTTTTTATACAGGACATGTAGTTTTGGATAAAGAAAATGATAAAGATGATGCACAATTGCAAACTCAATGTGTAGCAATCAGTGAAGATGGTATAAATTTTAAAAAATTGGAGAACAATCCAATTATCAATATAGATAGTTTTCCTGAAGATTTAAATATTCTTAAGGAGCATTTTAGAGACCCTAAAGTTTGGAAATATAATGATATGTATTATAAAGTAGTAGGGGCTCAAACAACAGAAAAAACAGGACAAGCATTAATTTATAAATCTAAGGATTTATTAAATTGGGAATTTGTTAATGTAATGGCTATGTCTACAGAAGAAGAAAATTTAGGTTTTATGTGGGAATGCCCTAATTTTGCAGAGATAGATAATCATGAAGTATTGATTTTATCTCCTCAAGGTGTAGAGCCAGAAGGTAATAAATTTTTAAATTTACATCAATCAGGTTATTTCTTGGGAAAAATGAACTATAATACAGGAATTTTTGAACGTGAAAATGACTTTGAGATGTTAGATTATGGTTTTGATTTTTATGCTCCGCAAATAATGCAGGATAAAAAAAATAATCGTTGTTTAATGATTGGTTGGCTTGCTATGTGGGAAAGCGAGATGCCAGAACAAGAAGAAGGTTGGGCTGGTATGATGAGTATTCCTCGTGTTTTAGAAGTGAAAAACAATAAAGTATATAGTTTACCAATACCAGAGTTGAAAAAATTAAGAAAAAATAATGTGAATTATGATGTAAACTTAGTTCAAAATTGTATTTTAGAAGGAATAAATGGCGATTGTTATGAATTAAATACTGTTTTTGATTTGACAAAAGCAAACGGTTTTAACTTAAAATTGCGTGTTTCTGAAAATGAAGAAACGGTTATTAGCTATGATAAAAATAGTAAAATATTTAAATTAAATCGCGATAAATCTGGTAAAGGTGTAACTGGTGAACGTGAAGTAAAAGTTAATTTACAAGATGAAAAGATTTCTTTGCAGATATTCAGTGATTATTCTTCTTTAGAAATTTTCATCAATGGTGGAGAATATGTAATCAGTTCTCGTATTTATCCTACGCAAGAAGCAACAGGAATTGTCTTTGAGCCTATGGGTGAAATAAAAGCTAAGATTGATTTTTACGAAATTTAATAATAAAAAATAATTATTTTGATAGAAGGATAGATAAAAATTATCTATCCTTTATTTTTATGTAAAAATTTAAAAGTAATATTTTGCTTATTGTTATGAAGTTATTTATAATTAAAGAAAAGTCACAAAATTTATTTTGAGAAAGGGTGATAATTTATGGACTATTTGAAAAAAGTATTATTAGATGTATTCGATTTGAATGCAGATAGGGCATCAATGGAAGAAATTTCCGAGAGAATTGAAAGTGGAGCTTTATTAAAGGGCACGAATATGGCTATTTTAATTTTAGCTATGTTTATTGCTTCTATCGGTTTGAATATGAATAGTACAGCTGTAATTATTGGGGCAATGTTAATATCTCCGCTTATGGGTGTTATTATGGCTATAGGTTATGGTATAGCTACATATGATACGGCTTATGTGCGTAAGTCATTTTTAAAATTATTATTTCAAGTAGGATTTTGTATTTTAACATCAACTATTTATTTTTATATATCACCAATTTCTACGGCTTCTTCAGAGTTATTGGCACGTACAGAACCTACGATATGGGACGTTTTGATAGCATTATTTGGTGGACTTGCAGGGATAATAGGTATAACTCGTAAAGAAAAAAGTAATGTAATTCCAGGTGTAGCCATTGCTACAGCTTTGATGCCACCACTTTGTACTGCGGGATATGGTATCGCTACACATTCTTTGAAATTTTTTAGTGGCGCTTTATATTTATTTTGTATAAATGGTGTGTTTATTTGTTTATCAACTTTTATAGTTTTAAAATTTATTAAAGTTCCTGCAAAACAATATGTGTCTATTCAAGTATTGCGTAGACAGAAATTTTATTTAGCAATTATCGGTATTATAACAATTATTCCTAGTGTATATACAGCTTATCAAAGTGTAAGAGATAATGTAGAAAAAGCACAAGCTACTAGCTATATAAATGAATATTTTAATTATGATGATAGACAAGTAGTTGCTTATCATATAAGAGAAGATAGTAAAACTTTTGAAGTAGTTTTAATCGGCAAAACTTTAGAAGAAACACAGATTGATAAATTGAAAAAAGATTTATTAAATTATAGCCAGCTTAAAGATTTAAATTTGAAAATCATTCAAAATGTTTATGATGAAGGTTATTCAAAACAAGATATTGAAAAATTGATAAATAGTAGTATTCAACAGCGTGATGGCGTTTTGAATGTGGCTAATAAAGATAGTGATTTGATGAAATATCAAAATTTAAGTGTACAATATTATCCAGCATATCAAAGAATAACGGATAATCAAGCAATCTTAAAAGCTTTTAATACAAAAGGAAAGATTTTATTTCCACAGATTGATAAGATTGAAGGCGGAACAATTAATAATATCAATGAAAAAGGTGAAGTAAACGCTTTAAAATTTATGGTCATTGTATATGTAAAAGAACAATTATCTAGCCAAGATGTAATAAAATTGAAATCATGGATGGAAAGCGAAGCTAATATGCCTGTAATTTTAAATGTTCAAATTAGTTCTGATAATGAAGATAATATCATTTCAGGGAATGGTATATCTTGGTGATAAATAAAAAATAAATTATGTAAGTTTATGATATAATTGAATAAATTCTTAATAAGAAAAGAGTGTGGTTTTATGAGTATAAAATTATTTGCTACAGACTTAGATGGTACATTATTAAATAAAAATGGTGAAATATCTCCAGCTAATAAACAAGCTATAAAGGAAATGGCAAAGGAAGGTATTATACCAACAATTGCAACAGGCAGAATGTATGAAGCATCTTGTAGATTTGCTGAACAATTAGAATTAGATGTGCCCATTATTACTTATAATGGTGCTTTAATAAAATCTGTATCTGGAAAAGTTTATTTTGAAGGTTTTTTACCTCCAAAAATTGTCAGTGAAATTTATGATTATTGTAAAGAAATGAAGTATTATTTTCAAACTTATCAAGATGATAAATTATATTATGAAGCTTATACAGATAAGACAAAAGGATATGAAGAAGGCATTAATATAAAAGGTTGTGCCATTGGTGAAAAAGTATATGAATTAGTAGATAGAATTCCCAAAATTTTAGTCATCACTACTAGTAATGAAGAAAGTGATGAAGTGGCAAGGCTTTTTAATGAAAAGTTTTCTGGTCAAGCTCATGCTGCAAAATCTCAATTTAATTATGTAGAAATAATGGCACCTAATATAAGTAAAGCAAGTGGTCTTCATCATTTGGCAGAAAAACTAGGTTTGGGCATAGATGAAGTGATGGCTATAGGTGATGCAAATAATGATGTTCCTATGTTGAAAGTGGCTGGATTTAGCGCTGTTATGGGAAGTGCTAAAGATGATGTCAAGGCTTGTGGTGATGTGGTTGTGGGCGATTGTGAACATGATGGCGTTGCCGAAGCAATTTATAAATATGTATTGAAAAAAGATATTTGAGCGATTATTATATAAGAATGGATAATGTTCCTAGTTTATAGATTAGAGGTGTTAGATATGAAAGATTTTCGTTTGATAATTGTTACTGGTATGTCTGGAGCTGGGAAAACATTAGCATGTCGTAATCTTGAAGATTTGGGTTATTTTTGTGTTGATAATTTACCTCCTGTATTGATACCAAAATTTGTAGATTTATGTAGTAATTCTACAGAAAATATGCAGAAATTTGTCTTGGTAGTAGATACACGTAGTAAAGATTTTTTTGATACATTTAATCAAGTTTTAGATGAGATTGATGCACAAAAAGTAAATTATCATTTATTATTTATGGATGCATCTGATGAAGTAATTATTCGTCGTTATAAAGAAACTCGTAGACGTCATCCAATGGACCCTAATGTTTTAGTTAGTGATGCTATTGAACTTGAACGTAAAGCTTTAGATAAAATAAAAAAACGCGCTAATTTCATTATTGATACTAGCTGTTTAAAACGCGCTGAATTGAAAGAACGCCTTACAAAGATGTTTAAAACTGATGATACAGGAAAAATGAATATCAGTATTTTATCTTTTGGGTTTAAATTCGGTTTGCCTTTAGATGCTGATTTGGTTTTTGATGTGAGATTTTTGCCTAATCCATTTTATGATGAAAAACTTCGCTATAAGAGCGGAACTGTGCCAGAAGTGGCAGCTTATATAGAAAAACATGAAGTTACTAAAGAATTTAAGAAGAAATTAGATGATTTAGTAGAATTTTTAATACCACAATATATCAATGAAGAAAAAAGTCAGTTGGTAATTGCTGTGGGCTGTACAGGTGGTATGCATCGCTCTGTATATATAGCTAATCATTTATATAATTTATTAAATGAAAAAGGTTATGTGGCAAATTTAGAACATCGTGATTTGATGAAAAATGAAGTAAGAGAACATAGAGCAAATTGAACATAGTAAATATAAGAAAGTAGGGGATTAAATGCATTTATTAAAATGGCTTTATCCTGGAATGCGATTTAAGCGTTGGTTATGTTTATTTGCTGTTGGTGCACTGCTTACAGGTTTAGGCTTAGCCATAGTATTCAATTATAAATATATAGATAGCATTGAAGAGTTTTTATTTTATGCTGTGTATACATGGACAGGTTCATATGATTATATGATAACTGCAATTGTAGGCATAGCTATAATCGTCTTTGGCTTGATAATAATGCTATTAGCTACGAGAATGGTCATTCGTTCATTGATAACAGTGCTTGTTCCTGATAAGTCTGGAAGATTAGTAGATATGATTTATGAACATCGCAAATTGGATAAAGGTCCAAATGTTACTGTGGTCGGTGGAGGTACAGGTCTTTCTGTGCTTCTTCGTGGTATGAAAGAGGAAACTAGAAATGCTACTGCTATTGTTACTGTAGCAGATGATGGCGGTTCTTCTGGTAGACTTCGTGAGGAGTTTAATATTGTACCTCCAGGTGATTTGCGAAATTGTTTAGTCGCTTTAGCAGATACAGAACCAATGATGGAAAAGTTATTTCAATATCGTTTTAGTGGAAATAGTGATTTAGCTGGCCATAGCTTTGGTAATTTATTTATCACAGCTATGACAGAAGTTACTGGCGATATTGAACAAGCTTTAAAAGAGTCAAGCCGTGTATTAGCTGTAAAAGGGAGAGTTTTCCCAGCGACAACAGCTAAAATTCGTTTAAGTGCGACTATGGAAGATGGAACTGTTGTAGAAGGTGAGTCTCAAATTCCGTTAGTGCATAAACGCATAAAACGTGTGCATATTTTTCCACATCATGTAGAGCCAGTGCCTTCTTCCATAAAAGCTATCAGAGAAGCTGAAGTCATTGTATTTGGTCCAGGAAGTTTATATACAAGTATAATCCCTAATTTATTAGTGGATAATATTGCTGATGAAATTAAAAAAAGTAAAGCCATAAAGATTTATATTTGTAATGTAATGACTCAACCAGGAGAGACAGATGATTATACAGCTTCTATGCATGTAAAAGCTTTGATTGAACATGGCGGTGCAGGTATAGTTGATTATGTTTTAGTTAATAATAAAGAAATTTCCGCAGAAATGCAGGAATATTATGCGCAAAAAGGTCAATATCCTGTGCTTGTTGACGAAAAAGCTGTAGAAGATTTAGGTGTTGGTTTATTTAAAGCAGATATAATTGATGATTCAGAAATGATACATCATGATTCAATGAAATTAGCACAAAATGTAATGAAAATATATCATACATTAAAAGAAAATTGAGTTTAAAATAGAATAATATATTTTGAAAGTTGGTTTTAGATGCCATCATTTGCAAGTCAAGTTAAGAATGAATTGGTACATGTGTTAGGCTCTCAAGTATGTTGCAAAACAGCGGAATTAGCTGCACTGCTACGTATGGGAGCCACTATTTCTTTTAATAGCAAACATGATTTTGGTATAAATTTTGTTACTGAAAATGCGGCAGTAGCCAGAAAAATTTTGACTTTGTTAAAAGCAAGTGTACCACAAGGTATTCATACAGAAGTTACAGTTAGACGTTCTCGTCGTCTACGAAAACACAATAATTATGCTGTTAGAGCTACACCATCGCCAGAAGCTAGTAGCATTTTGAAGAAATTAGGGTTTTTGACTGCAAAAAATTTATTAGATGCAGGTACTGACCGCAATATTTTACAAAATGATTGTTGTAAGATAGCTTATCTAAGAGGGGCTTTTTTAGGTGGTGGTTCTGTCAATAAACCAGAAGGTGAATATCATTTAGAATTTGTAACAGATAATTATACTTTTGCAAAGTTGATACGTGATTTGTGTCATGAATTATATTTACCTGTAGGGCTTACAGATAGAAAAAATGTATATATTGTATATTTAAAAGAAAGTGAAGCTATTTTAGAATTATTAGCTTTAATTGGTGTAGAGGAAAGTTTATTGCAAGCTTTTGAATCTGCACGTAATTTAAAAGAAATTAGAAATCAGGTTAATCGTTTAGTTAATTGTGAAACTGCTAATTTACAAAGAACGATTAATGCTGCTATGAAGCAAATTGAGAATATAAATTTATTGATAAAATATGACGAATATGATGAGTTACCGAAAGTATTAAAACAAACGGCTAATTTACGTTTAAATAATCCAGAGGCTTCGCTTACCGAGTTGGCGGAATTGTTAAATTGTAGTCGTTCTGCGATTAATCATCGCATGCGTAAGATTGATGCTTTAGCAATGCAAATCAGGAAGGACAATAGTATAAAAGAATGAATTTAAAAAAAATAGCGTTGAGTATAATACTTTTATTTGTAATATTTATGGGTGGAGTGATTGCTTCAGTATATATTTATCCACCAAAGGGAGTTATGATTTTTGAATATCATCGTGTCAATGATGACACTGTAGATACAGATGATTATTCTTTATCTAGGGAACAATTTCAAGAACAATTGGATTATTTTAAGGAAAATAATTACCATACAATTTCAATGATGGATTTTATTCGTGCTGAAAAATATGGTGAGGAATTACCAGAAAATCCTATTATTATAACTTTTGATGATGGCTATGAGGATAATTATACTAATATGATGCCTATGATTAATGCAATGGGTATGAAAGCCACTATGTTTATGGCAACTAATTATATTGGTAAAGAAAATTATGTTAGTTGGCAACAGTTGAAAGAAATGCAGGATAATAATATTGAAATTGGCAGTCATACAGCAAATCATTTACCATTGACTGAAGTAGAAAATTTGGATAATGAAATTAAATTATCTAAATTATTGATGGAATGGAATGGATTAAAAACAATATATTTCTTCTCTTATCCTAATGGAGTTTATACAAAGGAAAGTATTCAGTGTTTAAAGGATAATAATTATTTAGCAGCAGTAACAGGTGATGCTGGATATAATACTTTTAAGACTGATAAATATTTATTACAACGAACAAATGTGTCAAATTATCGTTTTGGCTATATAGGTTTTCAATGGCGTATATTAAAGACAAAAATTTTATATAGATTAGGAATTAATCAGCATTAATAAAGGATAGGGGTATTTTTTGTTTATGAAAAAAAATAAGATTTTTTCATTTGTATTATCGTTGGCAACGATATGTAATTTTACATTAGCTCAAGCTCAAGATAATAATGAAAAAGATTTAAAAAACACAATAGTTTTAGCAAATAAAGATAAAGATGTAGAAAAATATGAAGCCGATAAATTATTATTTATGGAAACAAAAGATGATGATACTACCCTTTTATTTTCTGATTCTCCTGAAACTGTGGAGCAAGATGGGATTTTATATCAAGATACAGTGAAAGGTGATACACGATTATTGTATTATCACTTGAATGGAATGAAGGAAGATAAAAAAATAGCTGTAGTTATTCAAAACATGTCTGATAAATCTAATGTGGTTAAAGTAACAAAAGAAGCTGTAGCAGGCCCTAGTGAAGATTATCTTTATGTAGGAAAAGTAACTATGCAAAGATATTTTAATAGTCATGAAACTAGAGAAATAGAACTTGCTCCATATAGTAAAACTTTTTTGCGTGTAGAAGATGATGAACGCATTGTACCAAGCGGTGGTTTAGTATATGGTCTTTTTGATTTTTATGCGCAAGAGCCATTAAAGGTGAGCGTAGTAATTGCACCTACTGATAAAAATTTATTAAGATATGTAAATTATGCGCCTATTTTGGAAAAAGACCAGCATCGTTTAAGAGGAACGTATGAGGGAAAAGAACGCTATTTAACAAATAGAAGAGCTTATAATCCAGAAGAAATGGGAAAAGCGTATTTTTATATAGGTGATAATAAAACAGACCTTTATAAATATGGTAAAGATAATACCGATAATTCTGTTACACAAAATTTTGGTAATTATGGCATAGTATATAATTTTGAGCCTAAGCTTGAAGGCAAAGGAAAGACAAGTTTTTATCTTAAGCCTTTAGGTGGAGTTTATGCTGGTGCTATGGCGGTAAAAGTTGGTGAAAATGGTGAATATAAAATGATTTCTACACCAGATGATTTGCCATTCTTTGGACATGAAAAAGATATTAATTACTATGCTTATTTAGGAACATATAATAATAGTGATAAATTAAGCTTTTTATATACACCACCAGGAGCATCAAATTTACCAGTGCAAATTATTTTAATACCAGAAAAATAATAGAAAATGAAAAAACTACTTGAAGATGATGATTTTCAGGTAGTTTTTTTATATATTTTGCTAGACTTGCTTATTTGATTAAAAACATATACAATATTATATATTAAATCGCAAAGGAGAGATAAGTATGAAACATATTAAAACTGTTAACAAACCTTACCTTCAGGCTACTATTAAAACTGGCGGTTGTGGCGAATGCCAAGCTTCTTGTCAGTCTGCTTGCAAAACTTCTTGCACAGTTGGCAATCAGGTTTGCGAAAAACACTAATATTTCTCAAGTAGGGGGCTGTATTGACAGTCCCTTTCTTAGTGATTTTAAAAAGTTTAAAATTTATGGTAATAAATAACTCGATTATAAATTTATATATTGAGTTTAATTATAAATTATATTTATTTTTAGAGGTGTGAATTTTAAATAATGGCTATGAGTAATAAAATACACAAGTTTTATCAAAATGGAATGTACATATTATTAGATGTAAATAGCTCTACTGTACATTTAATTGATAAAACTGTTTATGATGTAATGGATTATTTTGATGGCACAAATGATGAAGAAGTAATTAAAAATTTGGCTGATAAATATGATGAAAAAGACCTTCGTGAAATTTTAGAAGAATTACATGAATTAATGGAACGTGGAGAATTATTTGCTCCTGATATTGATGTACCTCCATATTTTGGCGAAACAGGTCTTGTAAAATCCATGTGCCTTCTTGTAGCAGAAGATTGCAATTTACGTTGTAAATATTGTTTTGCTGGTACAGGTGATATGGGTCATGACCGTCGTTTGATGACAAAAGAAGTTGGTAAAGCTGCTGTTGATTATATCATTGCACATAGCGGTAAACGTAAACATTGCGAAATTGACTTTTTCGGTGGCGAACCACTTGTTAATATGCCTGTTGTAAAATATGTAACAGAATATGTACGTCAAAAAGAAAAAGAAACAGGAAAAGTATTTAAATTAACACTTACTACAAATGGTGTTTTATTAAATGATGAAAATATTAAATGGCTCAATGACAACAATATCAGCATGGTATTAAGCCTTGATGGTAGAAAAGAAGTTCATGATTATATGCGTCCTGATGTTGGTGGACATGGCACATATGATAAAGTTGTTAAAAACTTTAAAAAATTAGTTGATTCCCGTGATGGCAATAATTACTATTTACGTGGTACATTCACTAATCGTAATATGGACTTTTCTAAAGATGTACTCAGCATGGCTGATGAAGGTTTTGATATTTTATCTGTAGAGCCAGTTGTATTAAAAGATTCTCCATATGGCTTTACAAAAGAAGATTTACCAAAAATCTTTGCTGAATATGATAAATTAACAGAAATTTATTTAAAACGTAAAAAAGAAGGTAAAGGTTTCTTCTTCTTCCACTTTAATATCGATTTAGAACATGGTCCTTGTGTTGCTAAACGCTTGAGTGGTTGTGGAGCTGGTCATGAATATTATGCTGTAGCTGCAGATGGTAATATGTATCCTTGTCATCAGTTTGCAGGCAGAGAAAATTACATGCTTGGAAATGTATTTGAAGGCGTAAAAAATAAAGAGCTTCCAAAAGAATTTAGAAAAACTCATGTATTAAGCAAAGAAAAATGTCGTGATTGTTGGGCTAAATTCTTCTGTAGTGGTGGTTGTCATGCTAATGCTGACTTATTCCATGGCAATATCCATGAACCATATGAACTTGGTTGTGAATTACAGAAAAAACGTTGTGAATGTGCTATTGTAGTAAAAACTGCTGAAAAATTTGGTTTATAATTCATTTATAAAAATGTAATATATTTTAATTAATATACGGTTTACACTTTGAAAAAGAATTTTTCTCTATAGAAGATAAAAAATACATCTAGGAGAAAAATTCTTTTTTCTTTACAAGAAAATATATTTTTATAAAAATTTTGTAAAGATTTTGTTAGATAAATTATTTTTATTAATAGGATAATAAATTTATAACGGAAAAACTGCTGATTTAGATTGACAATTTGATATAATTTATTGTATTATAATCCTAGTGAAAAACTTAGACATATATTTGAACGATAATTTATGATTATACGTCTAGTGGTCTAATTAAGTTGTTATAAGCTAGAGTATGTATTTACATATTTTAGTTAAATATTATTCCAGTAAACTGGAAAAATTTTTTTTTACTTTTTAGGGGGTATTTTAAAAATGGCAGTTAAAGTTGCTATTAATGGTTTCGGCCGTATTGGTCGTCTCGCTTTCAGACAAATGTTCGATGCAGAAGGTTATGAAGTTGTTGCAATCAACGACTTAACAAGCCCAAAAATGCTTGCTCACCTTCTTAAATACGATTCTACTCAGGGTAGATATGAATATGCTGACAGCGTTGAAGCTGGTGAAAACTCCATTACTGTAAATGGTAAAGAAATCACTATCTATGCTAAACCAAATCCTGAAGAATTACCTTGGGGCGAACTTGATGTAGACGTAGTTTTAGAATGCACAGGTTTCTTTGCTTCCAAAGCTAAAGCAGAAGCTCATATCAAAGCTGGTGCTAAAAAAGTTGTTATCTCCGCTCCTGCTGGTAACGATCTTCCTACAATCGTTTACAATGTAAACCATGAAACTTTAAAAGCTAGCGATACAGTTATTTCCGCTGCTTCTTGTACAACTAACTGCTTAGCTCCAATGGCTAACGCTCTTAACAAACTTGCTCCTATCCAGAGCGGTATCATGACTACAGTTCATGCTTACACTGGTGACCAGATGACTCTTGATGGCCCTCAGCGTAAAGGTGACTTACGTCGTTCCCGTGCTGCAGCTGTTAATATCGTTCCTAACTCCACTGGTGCTGCAAAAGCTATCGGTCTTGTTATTCCTGAATTAAACGGTAAATTAATCGGCTCCGCACAGCGCGTTCCTACCCCTACAGGATCTACTACTATTTTAGTAGCAGTTGTAAAAGGCCATGTAACTGTTGATGAAATCAATGCTGCTATGAAAGCTGCTGCAACTGAATCTTTCGGTTACACTGAAGAACAACTCGTATCCAGCGATGTTATCGGTATGAGATTTGGTTCCCTCTTCGATGCAACTCAGACTATGGTTGCTCCTATGGAAGATGGCAACACTCAAGTACAAGTTGTTTCTTGGTATGATAACGAAAACAGCTACACTAGCCAGATGGTTCGTACAATTAAATACTTCGCTGAACTTAAGTAATTTGATTTGTGCAGCCTTTTATGGACCGGTCTTAAAAAGGCCGGTCCTATTTTGAATTTACGGAGGGTTTTATTTAATGAATAAGAAATCTATTAGAGACATTGATGTAAACGGTAAAAAAGTCTTTATTCGTGTAGACTTTAACGTACCAATGGACGAAAATCAAAACATCACTAATGACAAACGTATTCGTGCTACATTACCTACTTTAAATTATCTTTTAGAAAACAATGCAGCAATTATTCTTGCTTGCCATGTTGGTCGTCCAAAAGGACAGAGAGTTCCTGAATTATCTGTTAAACCTATCGTTGCTAGACTTTCTGAACTCTTAGGTAAAGAAGTTAAATATGCTGAAGATTGTGTTGGCGAAGCTGCAAGTAAAGCTGCTGCTGATTTAAAACCAGGTGAAGTATTACTTCTTGAAAACCTCCGTTATCACAATGAAGAAACTAAAAATGATCCTGAATTTGCAAAACAACTTGCTTCTTTAGCAGATGTTGCTGTTGATGATGCATTTGGTGTATCTCACAGAGCACATGCTTCTAACGCTGGTATTGCTCAGTATGTAGAAGTTGTTGGCGGTTTCTTAATTGAAAAAGAAATTCAGTTCATTGGTAAAGCATTATCCAATCCAGAACGTCCTTTCGTTGCTATCATTGGTGGTGCAAAAGTTTCTGACAAAATCGGTGTTATTTCCAACTTATTAGAAAAAGCTGATGCAGTTGTAATCGGTGGCGGTATGGCAAATACATTCCTCGCTGCTCAAGGTAAAGGTATTGGTTCTTCTTTATTCGAAGAAGAAAAATTACCACTTGCTAAAGAATTACTTGCAAAAGCTGAAGAAAAAGGCGTAAAAGTATTCCTTCCTGCTGAAGTTGTTGTTGCAGATAAATTTGCAGCAGATGCAAATCACAAAACTGTATCCGTTGATGAAGTTCCAGCTGACTGGATGATTCTTGACAATAAATTCAGCAAAGAATGCCAAGAAGCTTTAGAAAATGCAAAAACAATCGTATGGAATGGACCTATGGGTGTATTCGAATTTGATGCATTCGCTCATGGTACTGAAGATATCGCTCATGCAGTTGCTGAATCCACTGGTGTCAGCATTGTTGGTGGCGGTGACTCCATTGCTGCTCTTAAGAAAACTGGTCTTTCCGACAAAATTACTCACATTTCCACTGGTGGCGGTGCTACATTAGAATTCCTCGAAGGTAAACCAATGCCAGGTATTGCAGCTATTGCTGACAAATAATAAAAATAAATTATAAAGAGGTTGATTTGATAATGCGTAAACCTATTATTGCTGGTAACTGGAAAATGAACAATACAGTAGCTGCTGGTACTGCTCTTGTAAAAGAATTAGCTCCACTTGTAAAAGATAACAATGCTGTAGATATCGTTGTATGCCCAACATTTACTGCTCTTGCTGCTGTTTGTGAAGCTGTAAAAGGTACTAACATTCATGTTGGTGCTCAGAACGTTCATTGGGAAAAAAGCGGTGCTTTCACTGGCGAAATTTCCGCTGAAATGCTCACAGAACTTGGCGTTGAATATGTTGTAATCGGTCACTCTGAACGTCGTGAAATGTTTGGTGAAACTGATGAATATGTAAATAAACGTGCAAAAGCTGCATTAGCTGCTGGTATTACTCCTATCGTTTGCTGTGGTGAAACTTTAGAAACTCGTGAAGCTGGTACAACTAATGATTTCGTTAGTGGTCAGATCAAAGCTGCACTTGAAGGTTTAACTGCTCAGCAAGTTGCTAGCCTTGTTATTGCTTATGAACCAATCTGGGCTATCGGTACTGGTAAAACTGCTACATTTGAACAAGCTGAAGAAGTTTGCGCTTGCATTCGTGAAACTGTTAAAGCTATGTTTGATGAAGCTACTAGCGATGCTGTTCGTATTCAATATGGCGGAAGTGTAAAACCTGCTACTATTGATGGTTTAATGCAAAAACCAAATGTTGATGGTGCTTTAGTTGGTGGCGCTTCTTTAAAAGCTGCTGATTTCAGTGCTATTGTTAACTTTAAATAATTTTTATTATTGATGAACCGTGTGGCACATGGGGATTGCCTGTAATGCAGGAAGCACACATCATAGTAAATTATAAAATGATTTTAACTGGTGTGTGCTATGCTATTTTAAAATTAATAGATTGAGGTAGTGTAATAATGTCAAAACTTAACGCTCCTGTTGCTTTAATTATTATGGATGGTTGGGGAGTTGGCGATGCTCAAAGCACAACTAATGCTGTTAATGTAGGTAAAACACCTGTTATTGATGGTTTAACAGCAAAATATCCTCATGCTCAACTTGCTTGCTCTGGTGAAGCAGTAGGTCTTCCTGATGGACAAATGGGAAATTCCGAAGTTGGTCATACAAATATTGGTGCTGGTCGTATCGTTTATCAAGAATTAACACGTATTACAAAAGCTATACGTGAAGGTGCATTCTTCAAAAATCCTGTATTTTTGGATGTTATCAATGCTGTTAAGAAAAACAATGGTGCGCTTCATTTAATGGGATTATTATCCGATGGTGGCGTTCATAGCCATAATAGTCATCTTTATGCACTCTTACAGCTTGCAAAACAAGAAGGCGTTGAAAACGTTTTCGTTCATGCTTTCCTTGATGGACGTGATGTACCACCATCTAGTGCTGCTGATTATTTAGCTGAGCTTGAAGCTAAATTAAAAGAAATTGGCGTTGGTAAAATAGCTACAATTTCTGGTCGTTATTATGCTATGGACCGTGATAAACGTTGGGATCGTGTTCAGAAAGCTTATAATGCTATCGCTTTAGGCGAAGGTGTAAAACAAGCTTCTAGCGAACTTGCAATTAAAAATTCTTATGAAGAAGATACTACTGATGAATTTGTTGTTCCTGTTGTTGTTGGCAACTATGCAGGTATGACAAGCAATGATGGAGCTATTTTCTTTAACTTCCGTCCTGATAGAGCACGTGAACTTACTCATGCTTTTGTGGATACTACTTTTGATGGCTTTGCTCGCAATGAAGATTTGAAAATTCCATTTGCAACAATGACTCAATATGAAAAAGGTATGAACGTAGAAATTGCTTATAAACCTGAGTCTTTAACAAATACTTTAGGTGAATATGTAAGCAAACTCGGTTACACTCAACTTCGTATTGCAGAGACTGAAAAATATGCACATGTAACTTTCTTCTTTAATGGCGGTATTGAACAGCCTTATGAAGGTGAAGATCGTATCTTAGTACCTTCTCCAAAAGTTGCTACTTATGATTTACAACCTGAAATGAGTGCTATTGAAGTTACTGATAAAGTTGTAGAAGCTATTTTATCTAAAAAATATGATTTCATCATTTTAAACTATGCTAATGGTGATATGGTTGGTCATACAGGTGTTATGGAAGCAGCTGTAAAAGCTGTAGAAACTGTAGATACTTGTGTTGGTCGCTTTGTAGATGCAATAAAACAAGTTGGCGGTACTGTATGTATTACAGCTGACCATGGTAATGCTGAAAAAATGTTAGATGAAGAAACTAAAGAAGCATTTACAGCACATACTACAAATCCTGTACCATTTATCGTAGTTTCTGATAAAGTAAAAGAAGTTAAAGATGGTGCTTTATGTGATATTGCTCCAACTTTATTGAAATTAGCAGGTCTTGAAGTTCCAGCAGAAATGACTGGAAAAGCTTTAATCGATTAATATTATCTTATTGGCAGATTAAGTTTTAACATAAGATTATATTATTGAAATAAGAAAAACTATTGTTATTTTAAGTTTTAGTTTCATAAACTTGAATAATGATATCATATAATGATATAATGTATATCGTGTATAAAATGTATATATTAAGGAGAGGAAACAAAGATGATCTATTCACAAGAAGTGTCTAATATGACATGTGTGGCAAAAGGCATTGAAAAACATGGCCCAGCTCCAATTCCTGAAGAAGGCAAATGGGTACAGGCTAAAGAAATTAAAGATATCAGCGGTTTAACTCATGGTGTTGGCTGGTGTGCTCCTCAACAGGGTGCATGTAAACTAACTCTTAATGTTAAAGAAGGCGTTATCCAAGAAGCTTTAGTAGAAACTATTGGTTGCTCTGGTATGACTCATTCCGCAGCTATGGCTTCTGAAATTCTTCCTGGTAAAACTATTCTTGAAGCATTAAACACAGACCTCGTTTGTGATGCTATTAACACTGCTATGAGAGAATTATTCCTCCAGATTGTATACGGTAGAACTCAGACTGCATTCTCCGAAGGTGGTCTTCCTATCGGTGCTGGCCTCGAAGACCTTGGTAAAGGTTTAAGAAGCCAAGTTGGTACTATGTATGGTACACTTGAAAAAGGTCCTCGTTATCTTGAACTTGCTGAAGGTTATGTAACAAGAATTGCTCTTGATGCAGAAGATCGTATCATTGGTTATGAATTCGTTCACCTTGGCAAAATGATGGAAATGATCACTAAAAAAGGTATTCCTGCACAGGAAGCTTTAGAAAAAGCAAAAGGTACTTATGGACGTTTTGCTGACGCTGCAAGATACGTAGATCCTCGTAAAGAATAATACAAGAAAATAGGAAGGAATGAAAATAAATGGCATTGTTTGAAAGTTACGAACGTCGTATTGACAAAATTAACAAAGCTTTAGACAGCTATGGCATCTCTTCTTTAGAAGAAGCTAAAAAAATCTGTGATGATAAAGGCATAGATGTAGCTAAAATCGTTAAAGATACACAGCCAATCTGCTTTGAAAATGCTTGCTGGGCTTACACAGTAGGTGCAGCTATGGCTATTAAAAAAGGTACTACAAAAGCTGTAGAAGCTGCTAAAATTATTGGTGAAGGTTTACAGGCTTTCTGTATTCCAGGTTCTGTTGCTGAAAACAGAAAAGTTGGTTTAGGTCATGGTAATCTTGCATCCATGCTTTTAAGTGAAGATGCAAAATGCTTTGCTTTCCTTGCTGGTCATGAATCTTTTGCTGCTGCAGAAGGTGCTATTAAAATTGCTGAAAAAGCAAACAAAGTAAGAAAAGAACCATTAAAAGTTATTTTAAATGGTCTTGGTAAAGATGCTGCTCAGATCATCTCTCGTATCAACGGCTTCACTTATGTTCAGACTCAGTTTGATTATGCTACAGGTGAAGTTAGTGTAGTTAATGAAACTGCATATTCTAACGGCCCTCGTGCTGCTATCAAATGCTATGGTGCAGATAGCGTTCAAGAAGGCGTTGCAATTATGCACAAAGAAGATGTTGACATCTCTATCACTGGTAACTCTACTAATCCTACCCGTTTCCAACATCCAGTAGCTGGTTGCTACAAGAAAGAATGTATCGAAAAGGGTAAAAAATATTTCTCCGTTGCTTCCGGTGGCGGTACTGGTAGAACATTGCATCCAGATAACATGGCAGCAGGTCCTGCTTCCTATGGTATGACTGATACTATGGGTCGTATGCACTCTGATGCTCAGTTTGCAGGTTCTTCTTCTGTTCCTGCTCACGTAGAAATGATGGGTCTTATCGGTATGGGTAACAACCCTATGGTAGGCGCTAGCGTAGCAGTAGCAGTAGCTATTGAAGAAGCAATGAGCAAATAAAATTTATTTATTATTATTATTTAGGTGGGGATTTTAAAAATGTTAAAGAAAACAAAAATCGTTTGCACAATGGGTCCTAACTATGACAATGGTACTGAACTTTTAGAAAACGTTATTGAAAACGGCATGAACGTTGCTCGTTTCAACTTCTCTCATGGTGACTATGCAGAACATGAAGAACGTATTAATAAAGTTAAAGAAGTTTCCAAAAAAATGGGTAAAACTGTATCTTTAATGCTTGATACAAAAGGACCTGAAATGCGTCTTGGCGATTTTGCTGAAGGTAAAGTATACCTTAAAAAAGGTAATAAATTCACTTTAACTAATGATGACATTCCAGGTGACGAAACTCATGTTTCCATCAATCACAAAAAACTTTACACAGAAGTTAAACCAGGTAATACTTTATTACTTTCTGATGGTCTTGTAGGTCTTCATGTTGACGAAATCGTAGGTAAAGACATCGTTTGCACAATTTTAAATGATGGTCCTATGAGCACTCGTAAACGTGCTGCAGCTCCTGGTGTATCCCTCGGTCTTCCTGCTATTTCTGAACAAGATAGAAACGATATCATTTTCGGTATTGAACATGATATGGATTTCGTAGCAGCTTCCTTCATCCAACGTGCTGAAGACGTTGAAGCTATCCGTGCTCTTATTAAAGAACATGGCGGACACATGGAAATCATTTCCAAAATCGAATGTGTTGAAGCTGTTAAAAATATTGATGCTATCATCGCTGCTTCCGACGCTATCATGGTTGCTCGTGGTGACCTTGGTGTTGAAATGCCAGCTGAAGAAGTTCCACTTATTCAGAAAGATATCATCAAAAAATGTAACAAACTTGGCAAACCAGTTATCGTAGCTACTCAGATGCTTGAAACTATGACTTCTAACCCACGTCCAACTCGTGCAGAAGCTTCTGACGTTGCTAACGCTATCTTTGATGGTGCAGACGCTATCATGCTTTCTGGTGAATCCGCTAATGGTGATTATCCATTAGAAGCTGTTTCTACAATGAACGTTATTGCTAAACGTGTAGAACAAGCTCTTGAATACAAAGAAATCTTCGTATCCAAAGGTTTCACTCATCACAATGTTACTACAACTGACGTTATCGCTCATGCTACAGTACAGATGGCTTATGAACTTAGCGCACAAGCTATCATCACTCCAACTGAAAGCGGTTACACTTCTAAAGTTGTATCCAAATATCGTCCAAAAGCTACAATCATCGCTTATACTCCAAATGATCGTGTAGCTCGTCACTTAAATCTTCGTTGGGGCGTTGTTCCAGTAGAAGGTAAAGCTTGGGACGATGTTGATGAAATGATCGCAACAGCTACTGCTGCATCTGTTCGTCAGGGCATTGTAAAACAGGGTGATAAAACAATCATCACTTCTGGTATGAAATTCGGTGAAGGTAACACAAGCACAATCCGTGTTCATACTATCTAATCGGATTTAGTAGATTTTAAACATATGTGTTAATGATTAAAATAACCTTAGGGCAAAAATGCTCTAAGGTTATTTTTTTATTAATTATTAAGTTGATTTTTATTTATAATAAATATTGATAATCTATCTCAATTATGATAATATATAAATGGATTGAGAATAAAAATCATTTACTTAAAATATTATCAAAGGAGATATTTAAATGATATTTAATAAATTAAAAATCGAAAAAGTAATTGGTAGAGAAATTATTGACTCTAGAGGAAATCCAACTGTAGAAGCTGAAGTAATTTTAGCAGATGGAACAGTTGGCAGAGGTTGTGCTCCTAGTGGTGCATCTACAGGCGTATTTGAGGCTTTAGAACTTCGTGATGGAGATAAAACACGTTATAATGGAAAAGGTGTTTTAAATGCTGTAGAAAATATCAATACTATCATTAATAATGCTTTAGTAGGAAAAGATGCTTCTGATATTTATGCTGTGGATAATGCTATGATAGAAGCTGATGGAACAAAAGATAAATCAAATTTAGGTGCAAATGCTATTTTAGCGGTATCAATAGCTAGTGCACAAGCTGCTAGTAAATCTTTAGGTATTCCACTTTATCGCTATTTTGGTGGTATTAATGGTAATAGATTACCTGTACCAATGATGAATATCTTAAATGGTGGTGCACATGCAACTAATACAGTAGATATCCAAGAGTTCATGATTATGCCAGCAGGTGCTCCAAGCTTTAGAGAAGCACTTCGTTGGTGTAGTGAAGTTTTCCATGCTTTACAAAAATTATTGAAGGACAGAAACTTAGCAACATCTGTCGGCGATGAAGGTGGATTTGCTCCAAATCTTTCTAGTGATGAGGAGACTATTGAAGTAATTTTAGAAGCAGTAAAAATAGCAGGATATGAGCCTGGTAAAGATTTTATGATTGCTATTGATGCAGCTGCTAGTGAATGGAAAGGTAATAAAATAGGAGAATATATCTTACCTAAATCTGGTAAAAAATTTACTACTGATGAATTAATTGCTCATTGGAAAATGTTAGTGGAAAAATATCCAATTGTTTCCTTGGAAGATGGCCTTGATGAAGAAGATTGGGAAGGTTGGAAGAAATTAACAGATGCTATTGGCGATAAAGTTCAGCTTGTAGGTGATGATTTATTTGTAACTAATACAGAAAGATTATCTCGTGGTATAAAAGAAGGCGCAGGAAATTCTATTTTGATTAAGTTAAATCAAATTGGTTCTATTTCTGAAACTTTAGAAGCTATTAAAATGGCTCATAAAGCTGGTTATACTGCTGTTACTTCTCATCGTTCTGGTGAAACAGAAGATACTACTATAGCTGATTTAGCAGTGGCTTTAAATACTTGTCAGATTAAAACTGGAGCACCTAGTAGAAGTGAACGCGTAGCAAAATACAATCAATTACTGAGAATTGAAGAAGATTTAAAACAATCTGCTGTATATCCAGGATTTGATGCATTTAATCAAAAACATTAATATTAACAAAATAAAAAGAGAAGTGGTACATATAAATACCACTTCTTTTTTTATTTAAATAATCTATCAAATAAGGTCATAAACAATACGAGTATTTCCTATTTGAATAATATCTCCAGGGCATAAACAGAAATTAGTTATAGGTCTATCATTAACAGATGTGCCATTTAAACTATTAGCATCACGAAGAATGTGTCTACCATGTTCAAAGGTAATATAGGCATGAAGTCTAGATACATTTACATCTGTTAAAAGAAATTCATTTTTATCACGTCTGCCAAGATGAATTTGATTACAACCAAAAGCTAAATAAGAGTCTTTATCTGGTCCTTCAATAATAGTTAAAGAAGCAAAATTTAAAGCTTGTTGTTTATGTGAAGGATTAGTTATTTCTTTTATATCAAGGTTAGGAACAATAATCGTACCTTGTTCTAAATCATTTACATTATCATTGTCTGTATCAGACGTTTTATCGCTATTAAATTTAGCTGTTATTTCACAAACGCCTAATTTAAATTTAGGAGATTTTAGAATATGGATAGTTGGTAGTGTTTCCATAAAATAATCTTTTTGAATGACAGATTTATAAAGAAATAATTTTAAATGATTTTGTGTTTTTATATTATTTAATTGGTTAAAATCTTCATCACTCATAGTAATTGTAAATTTATCAGGAACAAAAATAGCACGATTTACGCGTTTTTTCTGACGGATTAAAATACGGTCAATAATTTTTTCTATTTCTGCCATCTGTAGATTACTTGAGAATTTACGATTAAAAAAACCTTCAATATTTTTTTCAAGAAAATTTTCCATACGTGAAAAAAACATAAAAATTCAACTCCTAGAGTTTTTATTTTGCTAAATGTTTATTACGCAATTGACCACATGCTGCTTGAATATCTGTTCCCATTTCTTGACGAATGGTAGCTGTGAGATGATGGTCATTTAAATACTTAGCGAAAGCTTTTATTCTAGCTAAAGAAGGACGATTGTAATTACGTTCTTTGACTGGATTGATAGGAATTAAGTTCACATTAGCTAATTGATTTTTTAAGAGTTTACATAATTCTACTGCTTCAGTCATGTTATCATTGTATTTATCAATTAAGATATATTCATAAGTTATGCGTCTTTTAGTAGTATTAGCATAATTTACAGCAGCTTTAATGACTTCTTCGATAGGATAGCGTTTATTAATAGGCATTAGCTCTGTACGCAATTCATTATTCGGTGCGTGTAAGGAAATAGATAAGGTAATAGGTAGATTTTCTTGAGCTAATTTATTTATTCCAGGCACGATACCAGATGTGGAAATTGTGATATTGCGATAACCTAAATTTAAGCAATAAGGCTCATGTACTAAACGAATGAAGTTCAATACATTATCATAGTTGAGCATAGGTTCACCAGAACCCATGATTACTATATTATTGATTTGCTCGCCTGTTTGATTTAATAATTCTTGAATAAACATTGCTTGAGCTAAAATTTCACCTGTGGATAAGTTTCTAGCCATGCCGTGAAGCGTAGAAGCACAGAAGCTACAGCCCATATTGCAACCTGCTTGAGAAGAAACACAGATACTATTACCATAAGGTTGACGCATTAAAACTGTTTCTACACCGATACCATCGCCAAATTCTAATAAAAATTTAGTTGTTTTGCCATCACTAGAGTCTAATCTATCACAAGATTTTGCACGTTCAATAGTAAATTCTTGTGCTAATTTTTCACGTAAATCTTTGGAAAGATTGGTCATTTCATCAAAAGATGTAGCATGTTTTTGATAGAGCCACTCAATAATTTGTTTTGCTCTAAATTTTGGTAGGTTTAAATCTGTGATTAGTGAAGTAAGTTCAGTTAAATTTAAGCCAAAAATATTGGTCATTATAAATTCCCTTCTAAAATAAATATAAATAATAATTTAAGATTTTTATACTTTTTTGTACATACGAGCAATAAAGAAGCCATCTGTATTATCTTTATATGGCATTAATTGTAATGTTTTCTCTTTGCTTTTAGTTTTAAATGGTAAATATTTGCGGATATCTTCTAAAATAAATTCTGGATGTTTAGCTAAAAATTGATTGATGATTTCTATATTTTCTTGTGGCATGATTGTACAAGTACTATAGACTAAAACGCCTTGAGGTTTTACTGCCAAAGCAGCTGATTCTAAGATAGCTAATTGAAGAGGTGGTAATTCTTCAAAGATTTCCGCTGTTTTGTTCCAACGAGAGTCAGGTTTACGGCGAAGTACACCCATTCCAGAACATGGTGCATCAACTAATACTTTATCTGCTTGGTTTTTATATTGATTGCCGATTTCACGAGCATCTAATAATTTAGGCTCAATGATGTTGATACCTAATCTATTAGCATTATCTTGAATTAGTTTTAATTTATGTTCATAGATATCACAAGCTATGATTTTTCCTTTATTTTGCATCAAAGTGGCCATATGTGTAGTTTTACCACCAGGGGCACTACATGTATCAATGATAAATTCATTAGGTTTAGGATCAACTACATGAGCTACAAGCATAGAGCTTTCATCTTGTACTTGGGCAAAACCATTTTGTAATGGTGCTAGTTGATTTAATGAAGTATGCGTTTTGCAAATAATTCCTTCTGGTGCTAATTTGGAAGGAATAACTTCACAACCTGCATTTATAAGCTCTGTGATTAATTCTTGTCGTGTTGTTTTCAAAGTATTGGTACGCAATACAAGTGGAGCATTAGTATTATTGAATTGACAAAGCTTGATAGCAGCTTCACTACCAAAAGTATGAATGAATTTTTTTACTAGCCAAAGAGGGTGTTGTTCTCTAATAGCTAATTCACTAGCTTTATTGCCTGTAGGCATAGCGTATTTTTCTGGTTGGCGAATTAAATTACGCAAAACACCATTTACAAATTTTGCAGAACCTTGATTAGAATATTTTTTAGCAAGGTTTACAGCTTCATTGCAAGCTGCTGATTCAGGAATTTTGTCCATGAATACAATTTGATAAATACCTAATCGCAATATATTAATAATTGTTGGTTCAATTTTATTTAAAGGTCTATTTACAAATTTTTTTAAAATCCAAAGTAGAGTATCGCCTGCTTTTACTGTACCATAAACTAATTCAGTGATGAAACGTCGGTCTTGGTCGGATGATTGATTTTTTTGCAAATGGCGTGATAGGGATATATTAGCATAAGCTTGTTGAGTATATACTTCATTTAAAATATTTAAAGCAACTTCACGAGCGTTCATAAAATCTCCTTTGCATTTAGTAAACTAAAAAAGACGCTAAGAAAAGCGCCCCTTGAGAATACGTATTTATATTAATATATAATCTTGGTTACAAATTTATTATATAATATAGGTAGAAGCTATGCAAGTTATGTAAGAAATAAAGTAAAAATAAGATGATATCAAATTTAATTTACAAGAAAAAATTAACTTTCCTATATGTTTCTGTTAATTTTCATCTATTTTGTTATACTTTATCATAGTAAGTGTAACAAAGGGAGATGATTATTATTTTTTGTCCTAATTGTGGTAATCAGATAAATGATAATGAAAAATTTTGTTCTAAATGTGGAAATCAAATTAAGCGAGATAGCCAAGATAATAATGAGCAAATGAAGCAAAGTGAAAAAATAACAAGCGATAATGTCAGTCAAAATGTAGATACTGAAAAGAATTATACGAAATATAAGTATATAGGTATTTTTATCGCTGTAATTTTATTATTAGGATTGGTTCCCTTTGGTGCATATAGTTATTTTGCTCATAAAGATACGAAACAAGTTGAGCAAAATGTAACGGTAGAGCCAAATAAGGAAAATACTGCAAGTGAAGATAAAAATAATGCAGTTAAAGAAGATGTTAAACAACCAGTAGAGGATATTGTTAATTTAGAATATACTCAAAATGATAAATTTATATTAGGCGATAAGGAAGTAGCATATTTCCCTAATAGTAAGATATCTTTTAAAAATGTAGGTAATAATTGCTCAGTTATGCTAGATGATAAAAATCAAGTTTTAATGAATTTTTATACAGATGTATTAGTACCAGATTTAAGTATAAAAGAGATAAAATTGGCAAATTCCGATAAACTTTTCTATGAAGTAAAATGTACAGCAGGGGCTCATGCAAAATTAGAAGGTTATTGGCTAGTAGGCAAAAAAGATGACAAGTGGACTGTATTTATTTCTATGGATAATCTAAAGAGTTTTGGTATAAATCCAGATAAATATTATAATATGAATAATAAAATGGTAAATGGAAAACTCATCATCAATTGTTTTCATTTAGAAGTTCCTGAAGGAAAATCTATGGCAGAAGGTAAAAAAGTCGATGATTGTTATGTAAAAGTAGATTGGGATAATAATAAGCAGACTTTTAGAATGTATTGATAAAAGTGAATAGTAAAAGCAATAGAAAAGACGTATACAAATAAATGTATACGTCTTATTTTTATATCTTAATCGTCATAAATGCCTTTTAATAAAGTTTCTTTACGTAAAGATAAACATTCGCAATTTCTATCTTGCTGGGCTAAAGAACGAATTGTATCTAAAAGAATTTTGCTAATCATAGGTGCATCATCATAGAAGATATCTTCTAATACTTGATGGGACCATGGTTTAATACCTTCGCCATAATTTACTACATAGTACAAACCAGCATAACAAGCTCCGATTTCACGAGCGAGATATACTTCAGGGCAGATGGATTGACCTACAATATCTGCATGACCATTTAACATAGCGATTTCTGCAGGGCTTTCAAAATGACGACCGTCTGTATTAGCATAAGTGCCACGTGTAAAAATTCTACCGCTGAAATGTTTACGTGTATTTTTGATTAATTCTTCACGCATTTGAGGGCAAAGTGCATCACGCATAACAAGTAAATATTTGCCTTCAAGTCCGACATCTTTGCGAACAGACATATCAAGATAATCATCAGGAATGAGAAAATCTCTAGTGTCTAATAATTTATTGATAGTACCTACGCCACCTTCAGAGAAAATGCGTTTTACACCAGCTTCGCGGAAAGTCCAGAATAATTGGCGAGAAGCGTCAGCACGATTGACTCCACTTCTCCAACCATGCATTTTACAAGTTAAAACGCGTGTACCTGCTACTTCAAATAAGCGAAGTTCAGTAGTTTTGCCATAAGGTGTATCAAAAACCATGCGGTCTTGAATTATTTTTACATCATCACATTTAGCACCTAATGGAAAATTGCTGGATAATGTGCCAGAACCACCGATAATTGCAAAATCGGCTTGAGGAATGTTTTGTGTATTCATAGAAAATCTCCTTAATTAAATTTTATTAAAATCGACGAAGGATATTATATTCTGTATCACGCTGAGCTGCTTTAAAATCAGCTTTTTCGATTGTATTTACCATTTTGTCAATGGACATTTGATAAGCAGTACCGGCTGCACGAACGACATTTTCTTCAAGCATGATACTACCTAAATCATCAGCACCAAAGGCTAATGTTATTTGTCCGATTTGCTGACCTTGTGTAACCCAAGAACCTTGAATATGAGAGATATTATCAAAATAGAGTCTAGATACGGCTAGAGTTTTTAGATATTCCCATGAGGATAATTTATTGCCACCTAATTGAGTATTTCCAGGTTGGAAAGTCCACATGATGAAAGCTCTGAAGCCACCTGTTTTATCTTGAAGGTCGCGAACACGTCGCATATGTTCAATGCGTTCTTCAATAGTTTCGCCTAGTCCTAAAACCATAGTAGCTGTACTTTCCATGCCGATAGAATGGGCAGTTTCCATTACTTTTAGCCAATCATCTGTCATGATTTTTTTAGGGCTTACAATTTTACGTACGCGGTCAACTAAGATTTCAGCTCCACCACCTGGAAGTGAAGCAAGACCAGCAGAACGTAAATCTTGTAGAGTTTCTTTGATAGATTTATTAGATATCTTGGAAAAATGAAGTATTTCCGCAGGAGAAAAAGAATGGATTACAATATCAGGAAAGGCTGTCTTGATGGTATTAATCATATTTAAATAATATTCAAAAGGTAAAGAAGGGTGCAGACCTCCTTGTAACATGATTTGAGTACCACCAGCTTCTTGAGTTTCTTTTACTTTTTGTAAAATAGTTTCTATGGGCAATAAATAAGCGTCTTTGTGATTTTCGCGACGGAAAAAAGCACAGAAACGACATTCATTGAGACAAACATTAGTGTAATTGATATTGCGGTCTACAATGAAGGTAACAGTGTTGCCAGGATGTTTTTCTTGGCGAATTTTATTCGCTTGTTGACCTAATTCTAAAATATCACCATGTTTTAAAAGGTCAATAGCTTCTTTATCAGAAAGTCTGTTCATTAATCATACCTCTAATTTATTTTATTTTTCGATATAAAGAATCACGTTGAACAGGTGTATAGCCTGTTTCGGTGATGATTTTTTGCAATTGTGTAGTAGTCATTTTCTGACCTGTTTTAGCACCAGCAGCATGAATGATTTGTTCCTCTTCAACTGTACCATCTAAATCATCAGCACCAAAAGCAAGGGCTAATTGAGCGATAGGCAAGGTGAGCATCATCCAAAAGGCTTTGATATGAGGAATGTTATCCAATACGAGTCGAGAAATAGCGATAAAACGCAAGCTTTCATAAGATGTAATAGGTTTTATATTGTCTAATTGAGTATTTTGCGGATGAAATGGGAATGAAATAAAAGCTTGGAAGCCATGTGTTTCATCTTGAATTTCTCTAAGTGTGAATAAATGCTGTAATCTTTGTTCTATAGTTTCAATATGACCATAGAGTTCAGAAGCATTAGTTTTCATACCGAGTTTATGAGCTGTTTTTATAGTTTCAATCCATTCTTGTGTATTGGCTTTATTTGGGCAGATTTTAGCACGGATTTCATCATTTAAAATTTCAGCTCCACCACCTGGGAGAGAATCAAGACCTGCTTGTTGTAAAATAGTTAAGACTTCGTAAATACTTTTTTGAGAAATCTTGGCAAAATGAACTATTTCCACAGGTGTGAAAGCTTGAATATGCACGTTAGGCAAAAGTTTTTTTATGGATTTAATGATTTCTATATAGTAATTAAAATCATTAGTAGGATGGAGAGAGCTTACAATGTGTATTTCTGTTAGTCCTTTGACATGAGCGATAGTGTCTTTGATTTTAGATTCAACATCTTCTTTAGTTAATACAAAACCTCGTTTATCGCCATCTTCGCAAGAAAAAGCACATAGAGGACAATTAGCGGTGCAGATATTGGATAAATTTATATGGCGGTTAATATTATAATAGACTTCTTTTTGGCTATGACGTTCTTTGGCTTTTCTTGCCCATGAAGCTAAGTCTAAAATATCAGCGTGTTTGTATAAATATAGTGCTTCATCAAAAGATAAACGCTCTCCATTTTGAGCTTTTGTTATAGCTTGTTGATTGATATTCATAAATAAAAATCCTTTACAAAATAATTAGCTTAATATGTTCTGATTATATTGAAATTGCAATCACATTCAGCAGGTATTCTACCTGTTTGTTTGATTAAATTGATTAAATTATCACGAGTAAGGGCTTTTGGTGAATTTGCTCCAGCGTCATGCATGATTTTTTCTTCGCTGATAGTTCCATCCACATCATTAGCACCAAAGCCTAAAGCTAATTGAGCGATAGGTAAAGTGAGCATTACCCAATATGCTTTGATATTATGAATGTTATCAAGCATTAATCTACAGATAGCCATAGTTTTTAAATCGTCCCAAACATTAGTGCGATGAACAGTTTTACCTAATTTTGTATTAGCAGGGTGGAATGGGAAGCAAATAAATGTCTGAATGCCACCTGTTTCATCTTGAAGATTGCGAAGTGTGATTAAATGGTCGACACGTTCTTCAATAGTTTCAATATGACCATAGAGCATGGAAGCGTTTGTCTTGATACCGAGCTGATGAGCAGTGCGAGAAACTTCTAACCATTCTTGAGCTGTAGCTTTATTAGGGCAGAGTTTTTGACGAATTCGGTCATTTAAAATTTCAGCTCCACCACCTGGCATAGCTTCAATGCCTGCATCTTTTAATTCTTGTAATACTTCACGAATGGATTTTCCAGAAATCTTAGCAAAATGAGTGATTTCCACGCCAGTAAAACCTTTTAAATGAAGTTGAGGAAATTCTTTTTTGAGCATTTTAATGATATCTACATAATAAGAAAATGGCCAATCAGGATGTAATCCACTTACAATATGAAGATTTTTCATATTTGGATCTTTGCAGGCATTGGCTACTTTATTATAAATTTGCTCCATAGTCATAGCATATGCTTTTTTATCTGTAGATTCACAGCCGAAAGCACAAAAATCACAAAGAGCTGTGCAAATATTAGTTAAATTTAAATGACAATTTACATTGTAATAAACATAATCTCCGCTAATACGTTTACGTACTAAATCTGCAAGATAACCTATGCGAGCAAGGTCATTGGAGGCGAAAAGAGCCAAACCATCTTCTTTTGTTAGACGTTCATTATTTAAAATCTTTTGTTCTATTTTATCTAATGTATTAATCACGAAAACACCTCTTAAGTTAAAAAATTCACTTATTAGATTTTACTCTTTTTTTATATATGTATCAACTATAATTATTGAATAGGAAAATAAGTTTTATAAATATTATTAGTGAATAAAATTTTGTGCTATAATAAAAAATACTTATTAATTTTGATGAGGAAGGATTTTTATGGATAATTTGATTTTTAGCTTGAATGCGACTATACCAGTCTTTTTGATGATGGTATTGGGTATGGTTTTTCGCAAAATAGGATTATTTGATGAAGCTTTTATTACAAAAATGAATAAATTTGTATTTGTGGTGGCTTTGCCTGCATTATTATTTGAAGATATTGGTTCGGCTAATTTTTATGAAGCTTGGGATACTACATATGTTTTATACTGTTTTGGGGCAACTTTGCTTAGTATATTGATTTCTTTTTTCATTTCTATACCTTTTAGAAAAAATGTTTCTCAAGGTGAATTTGTGCAGGCTGCATATCGCAGTAGTGCTGCTATAATCGGTATGGCTTTTGTACAAAATATTTATGGTGATTATGGTATGGCGTCTTTGATGATAATAGGTACGGTGCCTTTGTATAATGTGATGGCGGTTGTTGTATTGGCTTTATTGAAACCTGGTCAAAGTAGTTTAACTTTTGCCTTAATGAAAAAAACTATTAAAGGTATTATTACTAATCCGATTATATTAGGTATAGTAGTGGGTGTTATTTGGTCACTTTTGAAAATTCCAACTCCAGTGATTGTACATAAGACTGTATCTTTACTTGCTGTTTTGGCTACACCTATGGGGCTTATGGCTATGGGAGCAGCATTTAAATTTCAAGGATTTAGTCAAAATATAAAGCCTATTATTGTTTGTAGTGTTATGAAATTAGTTGTATTTGTAGTGTTGTTTATGCCATTTGCTATTTATTTAGGCTTTACAGAAAGTAAATTGGTCGCAGCATTGATTATGTTGGGTTCAGCTACAACTGTAAGCTGCTATATCATGGCGAGGAGCATGGGCCATGATGGTAACTTAACTGCTGGAACAGTAATGCTAACAACTCTTGGAAGTGCGTTTTCATTGACTTTCTGGTTATATATACTAAAATGTTTGAACTTAGTATAATAGAATTAAAATCTAAATTGGTTGCCATTTTAAGATAATGTATATTTTTAGATTATAAACTCTATATGATGTAAAACCCTTAGGAAATATTATTCCCTAAGGGTTTTTATATTATTAAATCATTAGTATATGGTATAATTTTTATAGATAAGTATTAAAAAACTATTATTAATCAGATTTTGGATATTATTTTTATTATATTAAAAAATGATAAAACAATATTTATCATAGGTATATTTTTATGTATAAATTTTTTTATTAGAAAGGAAACTTTATGGAAGAATATAGATTGGAAGATCATTTAAAAGAATGTAGTGAGAAATATCCTAGATATGAAAATTTATATGCTACTTGGAATTTAAATAAAGAAACATGTATTAATGCACTTAAATCAGTAAGTATAAATTATACCCATTTTAGTGAGCATGATGCTAGTCATTCTCAAACGATTATTGATAAAATTGAGATGTTATTAGGTGATAGAATAAGAAATTTATCGCCTACAGATACATGGCTTATTCTTCATGCAGCATATACACATGATTTGGGCATGCTTTTAAAAATGAAAGATTTAGAAGAGGCATGGAAAAGTGAGGAATTTAAAGAGTTTTTGGAACAAGAACGTAATGGAATAGATGAAGATTTAAAAGAAGCAATAGAGGCAATTTATAATTTGAGAGAATCTAAAATGGATTATTATGATTCTTTAAAAATTTATAGATATGTTAATTTAATAAATCAATGTTATTTTAGACGAAAACATTCAAATATATCAGAACAATATTTAACATCTTTAGGTGAAAATTTAAAGGTTGATTTGACTTGCAATGGTAGAATAAATGCTAATTTATTTTATTTATTAGGTGAAATATGTGGGTTGCATACAGCTAATGAGAATGAAATATTGAAATTAGACTATGAGACAAATGGATTTAGTACAGATTATGCTCATCCTCGTTTTGTGGCTGTTTTATTAAGATTAGGTGATCTATTGGATATAGATAATGGTAGATTTAATCCATTTACTGCGTTAGTAGCAGGTGATCCACCAGAGCAAACAAAACCACATATAGAGAAACATCAATCAACAAGGCATTTATTAATAACTCCTGAAAAAATTGAGTTTAGAAGTAATTGTTCTTCTGATGAAGCATATAGAGAGATAAGAAATACTATTAAATGGTTAGAAAAAGAAATTGAATTTTTGACGCTAAATTGGTCTAAAATTGTACCTAAAAATCTTGGTGGATATGCTCCAAGATTTGATAAAAAGGAACTTCTTTTAAATGGTATACCTGATATAGAAGGGACAACTGATTTAAAATTGCAAATTTCTCAAGAAAAAGCATTTGATATAATAGAAGGATATAATATTTATGATGATAAATTTATTTTTATTAGAGAAGTTATACAAAATGCTTTAGATGCAACAAAATTAAAATTATGGCAAGATTTAAAAAATGGAATATACGATTTTGCTATAGGAAGAAAAGAAGTTTTAGAGGATTTTAGTAAATTAGAACCATTTGATTTAAGTGAAGAAATTTATAAAAATTATACGATAGAAATTAAGTTAAGTACATCAGATAATGGAGATGTTAAATTTGAAATACAAGATAGAGGTATAGGTATAGATGTTGAGGGCTTTAAACGTATGAGCCAAGTAGCTATAAGTAATACAGATTATCGAAATTTAAAAAAAGATATTTCTGAAATGCCTAGATGGCTAAGACCTACTGCTGGATTTGGTATAGGACTGCAAACTATATATTTGGTTGCTGATAGTTTTAAAATTATAACAAATAATGGAATAGAAATGCTTGAGGCTAATATTAATAGTATAAAAAAAGGTGGTTTTATAAAATTAAATAGATATGATGAAAAAATAAGACAAGGTACTATTGTAGAGATTGTATTAAAAAAAGATGTTTTAAAAGATCTAAAGGGAATAAGAAGACATATTATAGAAGAATATAACAATAATATAGATCCTTTGGATAAAGATACACATAGATATTTTGATGAAATGAAGTTATTATCTAAATTAGATATTAATTTAAAAAATATAAATTGGTTTTCGGTAAAAGTAAAATCAGGAATAGTAGGTGAAAAGGAATATTGTTCAAAAATAAGATTAGATTATACAAAACATCGCATCATTAAAAATAATTATATAATTATAAACAAAAATGATTATCGAGATGTTATTATATGGGATAAAATTACAGATACTTATGCTAAATTTTCGTTAGATAAAAAAAATAGAGGAGAGTCGATATATTTAAAAGGAATACCATTATTAGAACGAGAATATAATTTAAAAAATAATAGGCAATCTATTGGCATAGATATCGATTTTTATGGTTTAGACTTAAAAGAGAATATACAATTAAATAGAAATAAATTAACCTCAAAAGGAATAAATAAAGTTACGAATATTATAAGAAATATTTATAAGTATTATCAAGAGTATATTTTTGAAAATAATGGAGAAAAATTCATTGAAAGTATAGGTGAAAATTCTGATTCTAGTATAAAAAATTTGTGGCTTTTTTGTGATATTAAATATAAAATGAAGTTTAATAATAATGAACTTAGTAATAAAATTGCTAATATACCTATTGATTTTTTTGAATTAGATGATAAGAAAAATAAATATGTCTTAGATAGAGAAAAAAGAAAATTAGGTGAAATATGGCCATTAGATAAACTATTGAATGAAGGTGAAATTTCTTTTATAAGTACTAGTAATTATAAATATAGTGTGATGAATGATCCTCAAGAAGTATTAGAAAGATTAAATCAAATTCCTAATGATGTAAGAAAAAAGAAATTGATATTAGCTAAATATGGTATGGGTTTTGTAGATAATCTATTTTATAAAGATTTATATTTTGAAGAAAATGATGATTTGAGGATATTTACGGTATATTTAGAAGATGAGTTAACTGATCCTGAAAAATATGTAATAAATTTATCTATAGATAGTAAAAATATTATGTTAAGTTATTTATGTGAAGAAAATGATAATCATAGATATTTTATACCAGCTATTGATATATATAAAAGCATAGCTGTAGATTTACGATATAATCCTATATTATCAGTACCAGGATTAAGCTATAAATATTATATATTAGCAAGAGCACATATAATATCTCCATTTACAGGAAATCAAGCACAAAAGAGAAAGATTTATTCTAAATCTTGTTTTATTGATGAAATATGTAGTTTAGGAACTTTTAATAAATGTGTAGAGTTCACAAAGAAATATGCTGTATACAAAGATGTTAGTATCGATAATATTAGAGAAACCTATAAACAGCTTATAGGGGATTATTATGATGCTATGGATGATAGCTATGATAAACAGAATAATTTAAGTGATAGTAAGTAATACAAAAAAGACTTTATAGTATAAAAAATACACCTTAAAGGTTAAATGAAATAACTTTTAAGGTGTATCTTTTTTTTATATAGTATTTTATTTAGAAGAGGCAAGATAGTTATCTAGGATTTCTTGAGCATGCTGGGCTAATTGTGTATTAACTTTTGCATCTAAAGTGTTGATTATATCTTGTAATTGAGTTTTGCTAAGTCCTGCATTGATACCAATATTTAGATGGGATAAAAGTTGACTGTCTGTTCCGTTCATACTTGCTAAAGCAGAAATTGTAGCAATTTCACGTTCTGGATAAGTCAAGATATCGCGAGCAAATAAATCACCAAAGAGATGTGCTTTCAACATGTAATCAATGCCAGAAGAACTAGCAATATTCACTGGTGCTCCTGCTAATTGAGTTTGAACTCTAGTACCTAGAGCTAAAATATCTGTATTTGCTGGTAATGGTGTTGCATCATTGCCCATAGTGTCATGAATATTTTTGCTTTGTCGTTCGGATAAAACTTCATCTACAGTAGCAAGACCATTTAAGGCACGAGGAAAACCACAATAAGCATAGAGATGAACCATTATTTCTTTTGTTTCGTTGATAGTTAATCCATTATCTAAGCCTTCATTTACAGCTGTTTTTAAATTATTTAAATCTCCAGTAGCTGTATAAGAAGCGATGGGAATGATAGCTTGTTGTTTTGCTGTTAAAGAACCAGCTTGATAATTAGCAAAACTAGAATTTAGGCCTAAGAATAAAACACTACAAAAGGTCAATATAGATAGTAAGTATTTCATAAATATCCCTCACTTTTAAATAAATTTTATTAAAGGTTGTAGCCTATTTGATATGCTTGATTAGGAAATTCTGTACGTTCGATGATAGGACGAGAGCCACAACCAATGGCTAAAACTTTGCCGATATCTTGCCATTCCATATAACGCACTAGAGTTTCATAATGGTGAACTAAAGCTTCCATAGTCCAATCAGCATTATTATAAGCAGTTGCCATTAAAATTGATTTTTTACGATGTAAGGAACCTGTACGTGAATAAAATCTGTCAACAACAGTTTTTATTTGTGCAGACATACCATAATAATAAAGCGGTGTAATTAAAACAATTAAATCAGCACCAATTAATTTTGGCATGAGTGTTTGTTCAATAGCATCGTTTTGAATACAAGGTCCATTCATACCACAATGGTCACAACCTTGGCAAGGATGAATATCTTCAAATGCAGAATTAAAACGAAAGACTTCATGTCCAGCACTTGTTGCACCTTCGATAAATTTATCAGCTAATAAAGCTGAAGTTCCTGCTTTATGAGGACTACCTGTAATAACTACAATTTTCATTTTATTTTCTCCTATATGATCATTAGCATTAGCTGTTGTTTCAGGTTTATTTGTCAATGCAGATAATCCACAACCACTCAAAAATAGAGTCAATAAACCTGAGCCACTTAATTTGATAAAATCTCTACGGTTCATGATAAATAACCTCATTAATTAGGCATAGCTTCAATAGTTACTGTACCTGATAGCTCGGATACTATATCTCCACCAGAAATAACATGACCTAATTCGTATAAATCGTTGTTAGCACGGAAATCATCATAGAAAATAACAACATCTCCCCATGGCTCATAATAAGCTAAAGTTCCGATTTTTGGTGTGGCTTTAGGTGTGCTTTCTGTATTTAATTTATTAGGTGGATAGAATATTTTTTCATTTGTACTATAATCTTCTAAATCTATGGATAGTGGTAATTGATTATATAAATCATTAGCAGCTGGACTATTATTTAATTCGATTTCAATAGTTTGATTATTAGTAGTTGTTAATTTTATAATTTTAGTTTGTGTTGAAGTGGATGAAGAGGTGGTCTCAGTTGTTGTTTTTACATTAGTATTAGCTGTAGTATTATCTTGAGTTGGTTCTACTTGAGCATTGCAAGCAGTTAGAGAAAAGGTCATTAATAATAAACTTAGCAGTAAAAAGATTTTTTTCATGATAATAACCTCCTGTATGTTTATTTTTTATCTAATTTATATAAAATATGTGATAAAATACAATCTTTTGTTTGAAGATTTAGAAAGCTTTTTCGTAAATAGTTAGCTAAAATTATGAAAGTAGCTACGATAGATAAGTAATCCACAAAAAATGATAGTAAAGATTGAGATGGATTAAAATATACGAAATTATTTTGTAATAACATATATGAAATTAAATCATAATGTATAAAGTTATTTAATCCATAGAGAAAAATTATCCATAATATTAATTTAGAATTTAGCAAATAAGATAATTTATTTTTTGTATATTTAGTTATTAGATTATAAAAAATTTGCCAATGTAATCCTATATGCATAGATATTAAAATAAAACCCCAATAAGCTGACAGTAGATGCAATGTACGAGCAAAATTGATTAAATTTGGAAAAGAGGTTTTTAGAAATAGTGGGATATAATCTAAAAATATAAGACTACTGATAATTAATCCAAACATAGTTAAGAAAGTGAGTAGATTAATTATTAAAATAAATGAGTTATAAAGTGTGTGTTTTAAAGATATTATCTTGGCAAAGTAATTTTTTTGTAATATACAATGAATTATAAATCCTATGCAAAGGATAATGCCTAAATATTCATGCCACTTTGTGCCTATTAATGAATATGACATACATAATAATAGTAGTATGAACATGATGATATCTAAGACGATTTTTGATTTAAATTTTAAAGTCATAAGCTACTCCTTTCTTAGAATTCAAGTGATAATTTAATTAAAATGATTATAAAATATTTATTTTAGTTAACCATTTATGAATATCTGTATTTGAAGCAGTGCTATCATAAGAAGCTAATCCTGTGAGAATTTTTGATTGAGGACATAATTTTTTTATATCTTGAGGGATATGACCGAAGCCACCTCCACCATGAGTACAGAATGGAATGAGTTCTTTATTTATTAAATGATTTTGATTTTGCATAATGAAAGTGAGTATAGGTGGTGCAATAGTACTCCACCAATTAGGTGAGCCAATAAAAATAGTGGAATATTTATTTAAATCTATTTGAATATCTTTGATGTCAGGTTGATGGTTTTGAGAAATTTCATGTTTAGCTTGATTGACAACTGCATTATAGGCTTGGGGATAAGGTTTATGTGGAATAATTTCTAAACAGTCAGCATGAAGTTGTTCAGCAATAATTTTTGCCATTTTGCGTGTATTACCAGAATGAGAATAATAAACTATTAATGTATTAGACATATAAATACCTTCTTTTATAAAAATTTTTAATATAAATTTATTTATCTATTAAATTTTCTTGTGATTGAGGATATCTTGCACCTTGAAGATTGATTGAATTTAAATGTTTGTTAATCATAGATAATTCTTCAGCTGAGAATTTTACATTTATACTATTGATATTTTCTTGTAGTCGAGAAACTTTTTTAGTTCCAGGAATAGGTACTATCCAAGGTTTTTGAGCTAAAAGCCAACCAAGAGCAATTTGTGCAGGTGAAACTTGTTTTTCTTGTGCTAGTTTTTGTACATATTCGATTAAAATATAGTTGTGATTTAAATTTTCGCTATTGAAACGAGGTATTTGACTGCGGAAATCATCTTTAGCAAAATGAGTATCTTTATTAAATCGTCCTGTTAAAACAGCTTTACCTAAAGGACTGAAAGGAACAAAACCGATATTAAGTTCCCCAAGAGTAGGTAATAATTCTTGTTCAACTTCACGATACCACATGGAATATTCACTTTGTACAGCAGTTACAGGGCAGATAGCATGGGCTTTACGGATAGTTTTTGCACTAGCTTCTGATAATCCCCAATGTAAAATCTTACCTTCTTTGATTAAATCTTTCATAGTTTCAGCTACTTCTTCAATTGGAGTTTGTGGATCAACACGATGTTGATAATATAAATCAATATAATCTGTTTGTAATCGTTTCAAAGAGCCTTCAAGTGCATTGCGAATATCTTTAGGTTTACTAGAAAGAGCTACTGGTCGATTAGCATTATCCATTTTATGAGCTAAATCAAAACCGAATTTTGTAGCGAGAACAATTTGGGAACGATATGGTTTTAATGCTTTGCCTAATAATTCTTCATTTGTATATGGGCCATATACTTCAGCTGTATCAAAAAAGTTAATGCCTAAATCAACGGCCTGCTGTAATACGAAGATAGCTTCATTTTCAGGAAGATATGGCGGATAACTTTGAGTAAATCCCATACAACCTAATCCCAAAGCAGATACTTTTAATTTATTTTTACCTAAATATCTATATTGCATGTATATGCCTCCTTTAATTATTGGATAAATTTAATATTGTGTAAGCGATAAACTTCGTTTATATCGTGTAAATCAAGAATGATGCTATGTTTTTTATCTAATTGAGCAAGAGCATCTAATTCTTCTGATGTTAAAGTAAAATTATTTAATTGTATATTTTCTTGAAGATGTGTATAATTCGTAGATTTTGGAATACTGATGATGTTATTTTGTTTTAGCCATTTTAAAATAATCTGTGCTGTAGTTTTGTTATATTTTTTAGCTAAAGAAATCAATAGAGGATTTTCAAAAATTTTTTCTTTGCCTTCAATAAACGGAGCCCATGCCATAGGTTTTATATCATATTTTTTCATGAGTTTTAATAATTCTTGTTGTTGACAAAGTAAATGGAGTTCTATTTGATTAATTGCTGGTATAATATTATGACTTAAAATTAAATCAACTAATCTATCTGGTAGAAAATTGCAAACGCCAATAGCTTTTATTTTTCCAGAAGCATATAATTCTTCCATGGCTTGCCAACTGCCATGGTAATCATCAAAAGGCATATGAATAAGATATAAATCTAAATAATCTGTTTGCAAATTTTCTAATGTTTTAGCAAATGATTGTTTTGTTTTTTGGTAACCAGCATCTTGTATCCAAACTTTAGATGATATAAAAATATCTTCACGAGGAATTTGACTTTTTTTGATTGCCTTGCCAACAGCTTTTTCGTTACCATAGCAAGCAGCTGTATCTATTAAACGATAGCCCATTTTTAAAGCATTTAATACAGTGTGTTCACATTCATCAAGATTATTTATTTGATATACACCTAATCCTGTAAGTGGTATTGTTACTTGGTTGTTTAATGTAAGTTTATCCATTTGTAAGTACCTCGATTTATAATTTAATCTTAATCCTTGTAGTTAACTCTAAGTCAATAAGATTTTTCAAATTATTTAGTATATTTATGTTCGATTTTGTAACGAAGATAATTTAAGCGTTCTAATTGTTTTTCACGAAAATGAATTTCATCAAGAAGTTCATTGCGTTTTTTATTTAAACTATATAGTTGTAATTTATCACTATGATTGTTTTTATCGAGCAATAGACGCATGTAATTTTCGATTTCTTCAATATTAAAACCTATATCATGTAAGGTCATGATTAAACTTAGATTTTCTAAATCACTATCATCATATTGCCATGAACCCATGACTTTTTTTACTGCATTACATAAACCCCATTTTTCATATTCATGCAAAATTTCTAGGGGAATGTTATAAAGTTTGCTTGCTTCATCAATTGTCATCTTAATACTTCCTTATTTTGTTTTAATTGAATTTAATAATGAGCATTTTATTTTGCAAAATAAAAAAGTAGGTATTCTATTTCTTTGAACACCTACATTGTAATATATTTATTTAATTATGACTAATACTTATATTTCATAATAAATAATGCTTTTTAAGCATTTTTAATACTTTGGATAAAATGGGACATAGTTTGTGAATATATATGATTTTTCTTCCAAATGAGAACTGCCCCTGTTTTTATTTCAGGAAATAATGGTATGAAGCGTAAGTCTTGATACAAGTTATCAAAATTAAGATTAAAACAAAGGGCTACACCAATTTGATGTTTTACCATATTAGCAGCATTTAAAATTAGATTATAAGTTGCTACAATATTTAATTTTTCTGGAGAATTATTAAACCAATTAATTAATTCATTTTGTACTGCTGTGCGTTTGGCAATGATTAGTGGTTCATTGATTAAATCGTCAGGTGTGATAAATGTTTTTTGAGCTAATCTATGTTTTTCATGGACTAAAATTCCCCATTGTTCTTTTTGAGGTAAACGAAAGAAATTATATTTACTGATATCAACTGGTTCAGTTACTAATCCCATATCTAAAAGTCCATTTTCTATGCGTTCTTTAATTTCATCGGCTGTAGTACTATGAATATGGAATTTTACTAAAGGGTGGACTTTGTGAAAATTGCTTATTTTTTGAGATAAATATGACATATTTTGAGTTTCTCCACAACCTATAGAAATTTCTCCAACTAAATCATCGTATTCCTTTGTTAATTCTTGTTGTGTTTTTTCCATCAGAGAAATTATTTCTTTAGCACGACGACGCAATAACATACCATCTTCAGTTAAAATAATGCGATGTTTACTTCTTTGAAATAAAGTTACTCCGAGTTCTTCTTCTAATTGAATAAGTTGTCTAGATAAAGTGGGCTGTGTGATGTGTAATAAATTGGCTGCTTTTGTTATATTTTCTTCGCGAGCTACCATTAAAAAATATTTTAATAAACGAAATTCCATAAAAGCACCTTCTAAAATTTTTATTTGATGTAATTATAGGATATATAAATATATTTGGCTAGAATTTAATTTGCAGGTATTTATTATTTAATAGCGAATAAATTTTTATAGTGAATAAATTTATGGTTAGGAAGTGGATTTATGAGTTTAAATTTAGTTATAGCGGAAACAATAGGTATAGATGAAAAAACATTGAATGAATTAGCAAAAGATATTTTACCTCAAGATGTAGAAATCAAGTATTATAATTCTTTAGCAGATAGCGATGAAGAAAAAATCAAACGCTGTAAAAATGCTGATGCAGTGATAATAGCTAATAAACCGTATAGAGAAAATGTTTTAAAAGCATGCAGTAATTTAAAAATACTTTCTGTTGCTTTTACTGGTGTAGACCATGTAGATATGGATTATTGTCATGAACATGATATCTTAGTTTCTAATTGTTCAGGATATGCAAATGAAGCTGTCAGCGAGCTTGTAATCGGTATGTGTATCAGTCTGTATAGAAAATTAGCACAATGTAGTGTAGCTACAAAAAATCATGAGACAAGTAATGGTCTTCGCGGGTTAGAACTTTGTCATAAAAAATTCGGTATTATTGGAGCAGGTGCTATTGGGTTAAAAGTAGCAAGATTAGCTAAAGCTTTTGGTTGTGAAGTATATTGTTATCGCAGACATATTCCTGAAAATAGCGAATTTAAATTTGTGGATATGGATACTATTTTAAAAGAATGCGATATTATTTCACTGCATATGCCACTTACAAAAGAAACTACATGTATGATAAATGCAGAAAAAATTGCTTTAATGAAGAAAAATGCTATTTTAATCAATACAGCTAGAGGAAAAGTTATCGATACTCAAGCTTTAGCTGATGCTTTAAATAAGGGGAAAATTGCTGGTGCAGGCATTGATGTTTTTGATACAGAACCACCTATTGGAGCAGAAAACCCATTGTTGACTGCTAAAAATGTTGTGTTATCTCCACATATTGGATTTGATACGCAAGAAGCTATGCAGAAAAGAGCTATTATAGCTTTAGAAAACATTGCAAAATGGATTGAGGGAAAACCACAAAATATTATGTAAAATAATTAAAATAAATAATAAGAACTATATCTTATTTATAGTATTTATGGTATAATTAATATAGAAGAATTAAATAATGATGAATTTTGTATGACGATAATAAAATTGTTCTTTTTATTATTTTCATAAAAAGTCTTCATGAATTAATACTAAAAAAGATAGGAGGACTTATTATGAAAAAGAAATTAATAAAAAGAGCAATTTTTTTTATGATAAGTTGTAATATGGTTGTTTTTACACCAACATGGGCAAGTCAAGAAACAAAAAATACAATAACTTCATCTAGTATAGAAGTATCTGATGGAAGTATTAAAAATATAGTGAATGATGATATTAATATTATTGATACAAATGTAAGAGATGAATATGGAATATTTTCTAATAATGGCGGAAAATTAAATATAGATGTAGATAGTTTAACTATTGAACATAATATTGATAGAAGTAATATGTTTACAAGTATTCTATCTCAAGGAAATACTTCACAGGGAAGTCGCTCATTAATAGATATCAAGACTATTAATGATATTAATATAGATAATACAGCGCAGGAATTGGAGCAGATAAATGCTATAAATGCAAAAGATAATGCTAGTTTAAATTTATTATCTAAAAATGGAGATATAAATATAAATAGTAATTTAAATATTAATCGTCGATTATATGATGTAAATAATAGCATAATAAATGTAGAAAACAATAGTGCACTTAAATTAGATGCTAAAAATATGAACATTAATTCTACTATAACTGATAGTTATGGACAAAGATTATTTAATAATTATGGAATTAATGTAAAAAATAGCCAATTAAATATAAATAATCAAGAAAATATGCAAATCAATTCTACTATTAGTGGTAGAGGTTTTGATAACTATGGAGTATATGTTTATGATAATCTAAACCAGGGCAGTAAAGTTGATATTGTAAATAATGGCGATCTAATTATAAATACAAATGATAATAGCAGCAGAAATCATTCTTATGGAATTTTTGTTATCAATGAAAATAATACAGATAACGAAACAAGTGTAAATATAAATAGTAAAAATAATGTAGTAAATACAAAATCTACAGGTATAGAAGTTTCTGGTGAACTTAGTAATGTAAATATAACAGCTAGTGCGGGTTCTAATGTAATTAAAGCTTTAGGTGATGTTGATAGCACAGGAATAGAAGTCAATGATAATGGAACGCTCTATTTAAATGCTAAAGATTATAATATTGTTACATCTGATTATACAGGTATACATGTTTCTTATGCAGATGATAAACAAAGTAATATAACATTAAATGCTGATAATAATATTGTAAATGCTGTAGGAACAGGAATATTGAGTTTTTCTAATGGCAATATTAAATTAAATGCTTTAAATGGTAATAACGCCTTTACTAGCAATTATATAGGAATTAGTTTAATGGATAATAGTCAAGTTAATTTAAAAGCTGATAAAGGTGAAAATTACTTTAAAATTGATGAAGGTATTGCAATATTATCCAGTCAATCTAATGTATTGACTCAAGCTAATAAAAATATATTAGAAGGTATAGAAGGTATTTCTAGTATAGATAAATCTGAAGTTAAATTACAGGCTACAGATAGTAATGTAATTAATGCTAAAGAATTTGGTATCTATACTAAGGAACAAGGAGTAGTAAGTTTAAATGCTACTAATGCAGATAATATTGTATATGTAGATAATGGATATGGAATAAGTGGCAATGATTCAATTATAAATATCGATAGTCAATCAGGAAATAATAGTATAGAAGTAGCCCAAGGAATAGCTATTGAAGCAAATAATGGAAGTAATATTTCTCTAAATGCCAATAAAGGGCAAAATAATATAAAAACAAGTGATACAGCTATCTCTGTAAATAAGAATAATATTGACAAAGATATTGTTACTACAAGTACGAATACAGTAATAAAAGTTACAGGAAAAGATAATATTATAAATGCTACTACAGCTATAGATAATATTGATGGTGGTAATGTTGAAATAATAGCTAGTGAAAATAATTCTATTAATGGATTAGTAAATGTAGAAAATAAAGCTAATACAAAAATTCAAGGTAAAGTAAATTATCTAAAAAATGATAAAGATAATGCGATAGAGTCCAATAACGCTAATGTATTAGTACAAGGTAATGAAAATGTAATAGAAGCTACAAAAGGTATTTCTAGTATAGATAAATCTGAAGTTAAATTACAGGCTACAGATAGTAATGTAATTAATGCTAAAAATTTTGGTATCTATACTAAAGAAGAGGGCGTAGTAAATTTAAATGCTACTAATGCAAATAATACTGTATATGTAGAAAATGGATATGGAATAAGTGGCAATAATTCAGCTATAAATATCAATAGTCAGTCAGGAAATAATAGCATAGAAGTAGCTCAAGGAATAGCTGTTGAAGTAAATAATGGAAGCAATATTTCTCTAAATGCCAATAAAGGGCAAAATAATATAAAAGCAAGTGATACAGCTATCTCTGTAAATAAGAATAATATTGATAAAGATATTGCAACTACAAGTACGAATACAATAATAAAAATTACAGGAAAAGATAATATTATAAATGCTACTACAGTTATAGATAATATTGATGGTGGTAATGTTGAAATAATAGCTAGTGAAAATAACTCTATTGAGGGATTAGTAAATGTAGAAAATAAAGCTAATACAAAAATTCAAGGCAAAATAAATTATTTAAAAAATGATAAAGATAATGCAATAGAGTCCAATAACGCTAATGTATTAGTACAAGGTAATGAAAATATAATAGAAGCTACAAAAGGTATTTTTAATGTAAATAATGGTACAGTAAATCTTCAATCTACAAACAGGAATATCATAAAGGCTAAAGAATTTGGTGTTTACACTAAGGAAAACAGTCAAGTAAATTTAAATGCTATTAATGCAGATAATATTGTATATGTAGATGCAGGATATGGAATAAGTGGTAATGATTCAACTATAAATATTAATAGTCAGTCAGGAAATAATAGTATAGAAGTAGTCCAAGGAATAGCTATCGAAGCGAATAATGGCAGTAATATTTCTCTAAATGCCAATAAAGGGCAAAATAATATAAAAGCAAGTGATATTGCTATTTCTGTAAATAAGAATAATATTGATAAAGATATTGCAACTACAAATACGAATACAGTAATAAAAATTACAGGAAAAGATAATATTATAAATGCTACTACAGCTATAGATAATATTGATGATGGTAATGTTGAAATAATAGCTAGTGAAAATAACTCTATTGATGGATTAGTAAATGTAGAAAATAAAGCTAATACAAAAATCCAAGGTAAAGTAAATTATTTAAAAAATGATAAAGATAATGCAATAGAATCTAATAATGCTAATGTATTAGTACAAGGTAATGAAAATATAATAGAAGCTACAAAAGGTATTTCTAATGTAAATAATGGTACAGTAAATCTTCAATCTACAAATAGTAATATTATAAAGACTAAAGAATATGGTGTTTATACTAAAGAAAATAGTCAAGTAAAATTAAATGCTACTAATGCAGATAATATTGTATATGTAGAAAATGGATATGGAATAAGTGGCAGTAATTCGACTATAAATATCAATAGTCAGTCAGGAAATAATAGTATAGAGGTAATCCAAGGAATAGCTGTTGAAGTAAATAATGGCAGCAATATTTCTGTAAATGCCAATAAAGGACAAAATAATATAAAAGCAAGTGATACTGCTATTTCTGTAAATAAGAATAATATTGATAAAGATATTACGACTACAAGTACGGATACAGCAGTAAAAATTACAGGAAAAGATAATATTATAAATGCTACTACAGCTATAGATAATATTGACAGTGGTAATGTTGAAATAATAGCCAGTGAAAATAACTCTATCAATGGATTAGTACATGCAGAAAATAAAGCTAATACAAAAATCCAAGGCAAAATAAATTATCTAAAAAATGATAAAGATAATGCGATAGAGTCTAATAACGCTAATGTATTTGTACAAGGTAGTGAAAATATAATAGAAGCTACAAAAGGTATTTCTAGTATAGATAAATCTGAAGTTAAATTACAGGCTACAGATAGTAATGTAATTAATGCTAAGGAATTTGGTATCTATACTAAGGAACAAGGAGTAGTAAATTTAAATGCTACTAATGCAAATAATAGTTTATATGTAGATAATGGATATGGAATAAGTGGCAGTAATTCGACTATAAATATCAATAACCAATCAGGAAATAATAGTATAGAAGTAACCCAAGGAATAGCTATTGAAGCAAATAATGGCAGTAACATTTTTGTAAATGCCAATAAAGGGCAAAATAATATAAAAGCTAGTGATACTGCTATTTCTGTAAATAAAAATAATATTGATAAAGACATTGCGACTACAAGTACGGATACAGTAGTAAAAATTACAGGAAAAGACAATATTATAAATGCTAATATGGCTGTAGATAATACTGATGGTGGTAATGTTGAAATAATAGCCAGTGAAAATAATTCTATTAATGGATTAGTACATGCAGAAAATAGAGCTAATACGAAGATCCAAGGCAAAGTAAATTATCTAAAAAATGATAATGGTCAAAGTATTATTTGGGCAGATGATGGCACTATTGATATTATAGGAACTAGTATTATACAAGCCAATTCTCAACAAGTAGCGCTACTAGCAAATAACGATATGAATAATTTAAATCAGGGAGTAATTACAGCATCATTTGGTCAAAATAGTGTGATTAAAGGAGATATTATAGCTAAAGATAATGGGCTAATAAATTTGAATGTATCAAATAGTAATGATGATGTTTCAGGATTGATTATCGAAGGTAATATTTTAGCTGAAAATCAAGGAAATATTTCTTTAGATATAGGAAATAATAGTTTAATTACAGGAAATATAAATGATTATAGTTATTTATCGGATTTAAATAATCGAAATTTAAAACAAGAAAATTTAGCAGGTAATATAAGTGTAGATTTTAATAATAAATCTAGATGGAATGTAGTAGGGCAAAGTTTTATTTCTAACATTAATACTAAAGAAAATAATATTATTGATATGGTGGGATATAATACAGAAAATAAACCACATAGTTTAATGGTTAAAGAATTTAATGGCGATAGTAATTTTGTGATGAATTTAAATGGCAATAGACAAAATACAGATATGGTTTATTTAAATTCAGGCATAGGAAATTATAATGTTATTTTAGCAAATGCTGTAACTAAAAATGATATAGGGCAAAATGGTTTACGTTTTGCTACAGTTGGTGATAAAAATAAGCAAGTTTTTAAAAATGCAGTAGCGTATAATGATGGATTTTTTAATATTAAATACCAAATCGCTTCAGAAGATTATGATGTGAATAATGGAGAAAATACATTATATAATAATGGTGATAATAGTGATTTGTTAGCAGAAAATCGACCAGGTAAGGATATAATTAATAATATCTTTGGCAATAATGAAAATGCTGTTAATTATAAATTGGTAAATATTGAAGAAAAAACTTTATCTAATGCAGGTAAAACTATATTAAATATGACTAAGGCTAATTATGATGTAGCGGTTTTCATGGGACGATTAGATAAACGCATGGGTGATGTGCATTATTTAAATAAAAATGATGATGGCATATGGTTTAGACTTCGTCATGATAGAATAGAAAAAGATTTAGGATATACTGTTGATGGGAATATGTATGAATTAGGATATGATAAACTTTTTCTTAAAGACAATGGTCAAGAACGTTTAGGATTAGCTTTTGATTATATGAAAGGGTCTACTTCTTATGATGATATAGCTGGCAAAGGAAATAATAGTAGAAAAGGTATCTGGCTTTATGATACATGGATTGGTGATGATGGTCATTATAGCGATTATATTTTGAAATGGGGTCATTTAGAAAATGATTTTGAAATAGCTGGTACCAAAAAATTGAATTTAATTAAAGGAAATTACGATAATGATGTATTTTCTGCTAGTGCAGAATATGGCTATATGAAAAATTTAAAAAATGATTGGTATATCACTCCTCAAGTTCAATTACAATTAGCTAAAGTAACAGGCGCAGATTACACTACAAATCAAAATACTAATGTGCATGTAGATGGTATTGATAGTATTATCGGTAGAGCAGGATTTAAATTAGGTAAAAATTTTGGTGATAATAAGAAAAATACTTTTTATTTAAAAGCAGATGTATTACGAGAATTTTTAGGCGAACAATTTGTATCAGTTAAAGATGTTACTTCTGATAATGAATATGTTGGTTTTAAATATGACCATAGTGGTTATTGGTATGATGTTGGTTTTGGTTTTAATATTGAAACTAAAAAAGATTCATATGCATTCTTAGATGTTGAACGCAGATTTGGCAATGGAAATAAAAATTCATATCAAATTAATGGTGGTTTTTACTGGGCTTTGTAATTGAGAATTTATAACTTGTAATCAAAGATATAGATATGCTATTATAGTACTAGCAGGTTTAAGTTTGTGGGGAGGATAAATATGTTATTGACTATTTTGATGATTATAGATGCGTTAGTAGCAATTGGCTTGATTGCTTCTGTGCTTATGCAAGAAGGTAAAACTGCAGGCATGGGAAGTTTATCAGGACAAAATGAAACGGCTTTTAGTAGCAGTGCTCGCGGTATGGACGCATTAATGGCCCGTTTCACTGTGTTTTTTGCTGTACTGTTTATGATAATTACTTTAATCATAGCTAAAATGGTAGCATAAAAAACTATTCTCTATCTATTTGAATTAATTTAAAGTAGATAGAGATTTTTTTTTATCAAATAGTGTAATATTTTATTTAATAAGTCATTTATAATAATATTTTAAAATTTAGGAGGTATTTTTATGATTACTAGTGGTGCAGAGCCATTTTTGTTACCTGGAGGTTCAAAGGGTGTATTATTGATACATGGATTTACAGGCTCGCCTTCTGAAATGATATTATTAGGAAATTATTTATACAGACAAGGTTATACTGTATTAGGTGTGCGCTTAGCTGGTCATGGTACGACTGTAGAAGAAATGGCTAATACTAATTGGCATGAATGGTATCATAGTGCATGTGATGGATATCATTTATTGCGTGGCATTTGCAGTGAAATATCTGTAATCGGTCTATCTATGGGCGGTTTATTAGCTATGCGAATTGGCAGGGATTTTCCTGTGAAAAAAATAATTTCAATGTCTGCTCCTGTATATATAGCTAATGAACGCAATTTAAGATTTTTACCACCACTTGAAAAATCAGTGGGACGATATCAGCGTAAAAATAGACGAGAATTACCTGAACTAGCTAAAAGATACAATGTATCTTATAATAAAATGCCACTTGTCTGTGTGCATCAATTGTTGGAGATAATAGCCAAAACAAAAGAAATTCTACCAGAAATTTCAAAACCAATTTTGATTGTTCAAAGTAAAAATGACCATACAGTAAAAGAAGAAAGTGGTCAATATATTTATGACCATATTGGTAGCAAGGATAAACAATTATTTAAATTAAATTTTTCAGGTCATTTAGTTACTTTAGATATTGAACATGATAAATTATTTAATAAAATAGAGAATTTTTTGAAATAAATTATTTAGAGATTAGATAGAGGATAAATTTATGAGTTTACAAGAAAAAATAATGGAATATATGCAAACTAAAGCTAAAAGACCGATGAGTCAGGAAGATTTATTATATGCTTTGGCTTTAGAAGCAGATGAAATAAAGCAATTACCCTCTGTGATGGAAGAATTAGAGCGAAAAAATCTACTAATTCAAAATCGAAGCGGTTTATTTGGTTTACCAAAACATATGAATTTAGTCATAGGGAAAATGAGCATTACAGCTAAAGGATTTGGTTTTGTTATTCCAGATAATGGGCTAGAAGAAGGTAAAGCTAAAGTAGATGATATTTTCATTCCTGCTGGTATGTTAAATTCAGCGATGAATAATGATAAGGTTTTAGTACGCATTACTACTGAAAGAAGTAGTTTCATTAAGCGTGAAGGCGAAGTTATTCGCATATTAGAACGTGCTAATAATAAAGTTGTAGGTACATTTGAAAGCAGTAGAACATTTGGTTTTGTAGTTCCAGATGATAGCCGTTTAAATCAAGATATTTTTATTGAAGGTCGCAATTTTAATGGGGCAAAAGTAGGCATGAAAGTAGTTGCTGAAATCACTAAATGGCCGACAAAAAATCATAGTCCAGAAGGGAAAATTATAGAAGTTCTTGGAAAAATAGGTGCTCCTGGTGTAGATATTTTATCTGTAATGCGTCAATATGATTTATCAGAGCAATTTCCTATAGATGTACAAGAAGAAGCTAAACAAATTGAACAAGTACCTAGTAAAGCAGAATATAATAAACGCAAAGATAGACGCAATTTACAAATAGTAACTATTGATGGCGAAGATGCCAAAGATTTAGATGATGGTGTTTATGCAGAAAAATTGCCAAATGGGAATTTTTTCTTAGGTGTATATATTGCTGATGTTAGTCATTATGTAAAAGCATTTTCACCTTTAGATAAAGAGGCATATAATCGCGGTACAAGTGTATATTTAGCAGATAGAGTTATTCCTATGTTGCCTGTGGAATTATCCAATGGTATCTGTAGTTTAAATGCTGGCGAAGATAGACTTTCCATGTGTGCGGAAATGGAAATTGACGCAAATGGCTCTGTTATTAAATACGATATTTTTCCTACAGTTATTCATGTATATCGTCGATTAACGTATAAATTAGTAAATCGTATCTTAGTGGAAAAAGATGTGCAAATGGTTGAAGACAATCAAGATATTTTGCCATTGTTGCATAATTTAGAAGCTGTATATAAAATTTTAAACAAACGACGTCAAATGCGTGGGGCTATAGATTTTGATATCCCTGAAGTTAAGGTGAAATTGAATGCCAAAGGTCAAGCGGTAGGTCTTGTAAAACGTGAACATGGCTTAGGTGAATCTATCATTGAAGAATGTATGTTAGTGGCTAATGAAACTGTAGCTGAACATATGGCTAGAAAAGAATTGCCTTTTATTTATCGTGTGCATGAAGAACCTGTAGAAGATAAAATGTTTGCCTTAAATGAATTATTGGCTAATTTTAATTTGCATTTAAATCGCAACACTGAAGGTGAAGTTGAACCTAGAGCTGTTCAAGAAGTATTAAATTCTATAAAAGGAAAACCAGAAGAAAAAATTATTTCTGCTGTAGCTTTACGCAGTATGCAACAGGCTAAATATAAGGCAGAAAATTTAGGGCATTTTGGCTTAGCTGCTAAGTATTATACGCATTTTACTTCACCAATTAGACGTTATCCAGATTTAATCGTTCATCGTTTATTAAAAGAACAATTAAATGGAAAAATGACAGTAGAACGTCAAGAAAAATTGAAATCAAGATTACCTGAAGTGGCTACACATACATCTAAACAAGAACGTGTGGCTACAGAAGCAGAACGCGAAACGACTTTAATTAAAGAAATTGAATATATGGCTCGTTTCTTGGGTGATGAATTCCATGGTATTATCAGTGGGGTTACTGCTTTTGGTATTTTTGTAGAATTAGATAATGGCGTAGAAGGTTTAGTCCATGTTTCTACCATGGTAAATGATTATTATGAATATGTAGAGAAAGAATACGCACTCGTTGGCGAAATGACTAATTTCAGATATCGTTTAGGTGATGAAGTAACTGTTATTTTGACAAGAGCAAGTATTAAAGAACGTTCTATTGATTTTATTTTAAAAGATAATGGTAAGATGCCACTTGTTTTTGAAGATGATATAATCGCTAAACCATTTTTTACAGAAATCAATAATGATGTGAAAAAAGATTTAAAGATTAAGGAAAATTTTTCTAAAGAAAATAAAGCAAGCAAAAAGCAAGCGGATAAATATAAACGCAAAAAACGTAAAGATAAAGAGCATAAAAAAATAGAGGAAAAAAGAAAGAAATCTATTGCAAAAATAGAAGGTAAGAAAAAAGATAACAAGAAAAGTGCTTTTTATGATAAAATTTATACGAAGAAAACTCGTAAAAAAAGTGGCACCAAAGAACGTGTGCGAGATAGAGTTTCAAAAGGCAAACGCCGTAAAAAATAAATATTTTAGACAATAAGTAAGGTTGATTTTATGGGAAAGAAAAATGCAAGTGTAAAAATTGTTTGTGAAAATAGAAAGGCTCGTCATGATTATTTTATTCATGAAACATATGAAGCTGGGATTGTTTTGGTAGGTACAGAAGTTAAATCTCTTCGTGCTGGCAAAGCTAATTTAAAAGATAGCTTTGCTAAAATCAAAAACAATGAAATCTTTTTGGATAATATGCATATCAGTCCTTATGAGCAGGGTAATATTTTCAATCATGATCCACTTCGTGCTAGAAAATTACTTATGCATAAAATAGAAATAGTGAAATTATCCAGTAAAATCAAAGAAAAAGGTTTTACATTAGTACCATTAAAAGTTTATTTTAGCAAAGGTAGAGCAAAAGTGGCTTTAGGACTTGCTACTGGTAAGAAAAATTATGATAAACGTCAAGCTTTGGCAGAAAAAGCTGCTAAACGTGATGTAGAACGTGCATTGAAGGAACGTCAAAAATATTAAATATAGCTAAGTGAGATGGTGATTAATTATTTATGTGGGAAAAGATAAAATCTATATTAACTACTACTAAATATCAAGTTAGAATTGGCTTGGCTGTAGTATTAATATTTTTAGGCGGATATAATTTATTTTTCATTGGCGATGATGAAGGATATGGCGATAATATTTCTATAAAAATAGAAAGTGGCATGTCTACAGAAGAAATTGCTCAAAATTTGCAAGAACATGCTATAATAAACAATGGTCTTGGTTTTCGCATTTTAGCTCGTTTGGAAGGTAAGGATACTCAATTTAAAGAAGGTATTTATTATTTTCGTGTGGGTATGAATATAAATTCTGTTCTTGATAGATTGGTTCAAGGGCCAGAAAATCAAGTAGTCAGAATAACTATTCCAGAAGGCTTCACTGTAGAAGATATTGCTAATTTATTAGAAAAAGAAAATTTGACTACAAAAGAAGAATTTTGCAAAGTAGCAAAAGATTATACTCCATATGATTATATGAAGGAAGCTACAGAAAATAAGGATATCAAATATGCTGTAGAGGGATTTTTATTTCCTGATACTTACGATATTGATAGGTCTTATGGTGCAAAACAAATCATGCAAATCATGGTAGATAATTTTGACCATAGATTAAATAGTGAAATGCGTGAACGTGCTAAAGAGGAAAATTTATCTATTTTTGAATTGGTAACTATGGCATCTTTGGTGGAAAAAGAAGCTAAATTTGCAGAAGATAGACCAATTATCGCTGATGTATTTTTCAAACGACTAGAAAATCATATGATGTTACAATCTGATGCGACTATTCAATATGCTTTAGATGAACATAAGGAAGAGTTTAGCATTGAAGATACAAAACTAGATTCTCCATATAATACGTATCAACATGAAGGATTGACTCCAGGGCCAATTGGAAATCCAGGTCTTGCTTCTATTGAGGCTGTGTTATATCCAGCAACTACAGATTATTTGTATTTTGTGGCAGATAGTGAAGGTCATAATCATTATAGTGTAACGTATGATGAACATTTAAAAGTTATTGAAGAAATATATGGTGAATAAATAATAAGTAAGAGGAATTAAAACGTGGAAGCTTTATTTAAGCAAATGGAAGATTTTGCGAAAGAAAATAAAGTACCAATCATCAATGAAAATGGCAGAAAGGTTTTTATTGAAATAATAAAAAAATATAAGCCACAAAGAGTTTTAGAAATTGGTACTGCGATAGGTTATTCTGCATTATTAACTACTTATTATGGTGCAGAAAATGCAAAGATTATTTCTTTGGAATTAGATGAAGAACGCGCAAAACAGGCTCAAAATTTTATAAGTCAATCTGCATATAAAGAGCAGATTGAAATTATTTTAGGCGATGCCGCTGAAAATATAGAAAAACTAGATAAAAATTATAAATTTGATATGGTTTTTATCGATGCAGCGAAAGGACAATATCCTGATTATTTGCAGAAAGTATTACCATTATTAGCTGATGATGGCATTATTTTAGCTGATAATGTATTATTTCGCGGTTATGTAATGAGTGAAGAAAAGCCACCTCGCCGATATAAGACTATTGTAAAAAGATTGCGTGAATATATTGCTATGGTAAGTGATACAGATAAATTTACAACAGAGATTTTTGAAAATGGCGATGGTTTAGCTTTAACTAAAAGATTGAAAACTAATTAATTATTTGGAGGAACAATGCAAAATACAATAAAAAAACCTGAATTATTAGCACCAGCAGGAAATTTAGAAAAATTAAAAATGGCTATTTTATATGGAGCAGATGCTGTATATCTTGGCGGAAAACGCTTTGGACTTCGTGCTTATGGCGGTAATTTTTCTAAAGAAGAAATGATTGAAGGCGTTAAATTTGCTCATGAACGTGGTAGAAAAGTTTATGTAACAGCAAATATTTTTCCGCATAATAATGATATAAATGAGATTTTACCATATCTACAAGAATTGGTAGAGGTTGGTGTTGATGCTGTTTTAGTATCTGATATCGGTTTATTCATGCTCATTAAAAATGAAGTGCCAAATCTTGAAGTTCATATCAGTACACAGGCTAATAATACTAACTGGAGAGCTGTTAAAGCATGGCAAGATTTAGGCGCAGAACGCGTTGTATTAGCTCGTGAACTTTCTTTTGCTGAAATAAAAGAAATTCGCGAAAAAACTGATGTGGAATTAGAAATGTTTGTACATGGTGCAATGTGTATTTCTTATTCTGGTCGTTGTTTAATCAGCAATTATTTAACAGGTAGAGATTCTAATCGTGGAGCATGTACTCAACCTTGCCGTTGGAAATATAATTTAACTGAAGAAAAACGTCCTGGTCAATTTTTCCCTGTAACTGAAGATGAAAATGGAACATATTTCTTTAATTCTAAAGATATGTGTTTACTTCCTTATCTAAAAGATATCATCGAATGTGGTGTAGATAGCTTAAAAATTGAAGGTCGCATGAAATCTATTCATTATGTAGCTAGCGTAGTAAGTGCATACCGTCATGCTATCGATAGTTATTTTGAAAATCCAGAAGAATTCACGATTAAACAAGAATGGATAGATGAATTAAATAAAGTTTCTCATCGTGAATATACAAGTGGTTTCTCTTATCATAAAACTTCTTGTGATGATCAAATCTACAATACAACATCTTATGAACATACATCTGATTTTGTAGGTTTAGTACTTGATTATGATGAAGAAACAAAAATTGCTACTATACAGCAACGTAATCATTTAACAGTTGGACAAGAAATAGAATTCTTCCAACCTGATGCACCTTTATTTAAACAAACTATTACAGAAATGTTTAATGATGAAGGTATTTCCATAGAAGTAGCACCACACCCTCAGCAGATTATTACTATGAAAATGGATAAACCTGTTGTGCCATATACAATTTTAAGACGTGATGTAGTTACTGAAGAAAATTAAATAAAAAAGCGTTATAATCATTTATTTACAGATTATAACGCTTTTTTATTATTAAATATTATTCAAAATATAGATATACACCTAATATACCTTGTTTCTGGGATATCCAGATGGTATTTTCTTTATTATTTACTTCATTACTTACAGCATAAGGTAAATTATTATTGAGCATGACTTGGTCAAGTGGCCAATATACACCATTGATGCTAACACCGCTACAAGTGCCACCTAAAGGAAGTAGTGAGATGGCTTTTGGTGTTTGTTTGAGATTTAGGGTTAGATGTTCTTCATTATGTAAAAAGAATAAAATTTCTTTTTCATCAGCAATACAACCACAAAAATTTTTATTTAACATGCCATTAAAACTAAATATAGTGCTAAAAGCATGGTCAAAACGCCCGCCCCATGCACCTGTTAAAATAACACTTGAAGCTGGATATTTATCATCAATTATTTGAAGTGCTAATTGCGTATCGGTAACATCTTTTTTTGTAGGAACTTTTGTTATAGTAACATCATTATCTACAGCCCACTGCCATGCTTCAGAAGTAGCACTATCGCCATCACCAATTAATTGAAGTGGCTTGATATCAGCTTCTTTACATATATCTATACCATGGTCAGCACAAAAAATATTTTTATTTTCACAGATGGATTTTAACCACTGTACATCAGGTGGATTACCTCCACTTATTAGCACTGTTTGATTTTTAGGTAATTCATAACTAAATTTTGCGATTAGTTGAGGAAGTTCTAAGATATTATTCATATTGTTTAGCCTCTTTATATATGTCAGTTTTTTCATTAAGAGCTTTTTTGAATTCTCTTGGTGTTTGTTTAAAAATTTGTTTAAAGGTTCTTGAAAAAGTGGAATAGTCTTTAAAACCACAGTCAAAGCATATTTGAGTTAAAGCTATTCCAGATTTAATCTTTTCTTTAGCCACTATTAATCGTTTATTTAATATATACTGATGAATACTATAACCTGTTTTTAATTTAAATTTTCGCATTAAGTAATATTTACTTACAAAAAAATGATTAGCTAGATAATCAATATTTAATTCTGTAAATAAATATTCATTTATATAATCAATAACAGAATTAATAGTTTTATCATAAGAAACTTTATGATGAATAGTCAAATTTTTATTATCATTGATAATGGCTCTATTTATTAAAATCATAAATTCTAAGAATTTTAGATTACTGTATAACTCATGTGCAAAACCTTTATCACTAAAGGAGTTTTCTAAAATTTGGATTTGTTTCAAGATATCATTTTCATTGATATTGTCTAAATTCATAACATATGAATTATGTTCTTGAGCATAATTAAAACAAAAGTCTAATTTATCTGTAGTATCTATTTTATTTTTTAGATAATTAGGGTCAATATAAAGGACAATACGTTCATATGTTGTTATATCGCTAATAGTAGGATAATGAATACAATTATGAGGTACAAAAACAATATCATAGGGAAATAATTGATAAGTTTGTCCTTCAATATTATATTTAACCTTACCACTTAAGAATAAAATTATTTTATCAAATTCGTGATAATGTGCTTTGATTTCTATTTTTTGGACATCTTTGAGATGAAATAATTTAAAATAAGATGTTAAATAGCCTTTTTTTTGATATTCCATAGCTATCCCTCTTTTCATAAATTATACTATACTTTATCTTACGCTTTTTGGCAAAAAATTTTTTATCAACAAGAAAATTTTAGAGCATTTTTTGCAATGTTTTTTGCATTTATCATATAGTATTTGTTATATCTATAATATATAATATAGTCAATTTGAAAATATGAAACAAAGATATTGATTATAGATAATTACTGTTTAAGGAGTTGGGCATAATGTCATTAGTAATGAAAAAATATAGATATAACCATAAAGATTATTTAGTATATGAAAGAAATCTTTTAGCTAGAGAATTTGATGCAAATGAATGGCAAACAATTTGCAATAATGATTTAGGTGTTGGAGTTGATTTCATTATTGAAATTATTAATACACAGATTTTTGCTTATGATATGTATGGTCAGAAAATAGATTTAAATCAAGATTTACAATTGGTTATAGATTATCATGAAGGCATTTTAAAAGATAATAATATTTTAGCTCAATTTACTCGTAATATTGAAGTTCGTTTTACTAATTATTATATTAATAAATTGGCTAATTTAGTTACTAAAAAAGCTTATAGTGCATGAAAAAATAGATAAAATATACAAGCATAGTGTTATACTATGCTTTTTTTATTGCAAAAACTATTAAATAATGAATTTTTATTTTATAATATAAGTAAAATAAAATTCAAGGAGATAAAAATAAAATGAAAAATGCATCTCTAGAAGAACGATTTTTATCTACAAAAGGTCGCATAAATCGTAAAATATTTATCTTATATGCAGTATGTTTTATCTTATTTTGTCTATTTTTGATAATACCAACGTTTTTAGTGATTATCAGTACGACAGATGGGACAGTAGTTGATATTAGTATAAGTATAGTATCTACATTGATTGAATTAGCATTATTACCTAGTTTATTTTTAGGAATTAAACGTTTGCATGATTTAGATAAATCGGCTGTATGGATAATTTTATGTGTAATTCCATTGATAAATATGCTATTTTTTGCTTATTTATGTTTAATAAAAGGGACTGATGGTGATAATAAATATGGAAAAGACCCTTTAAGTTTGGATTTATAAGGAGTTTTTTATGAATTTAGAAGAAAAATATTTTTCTACAGAAGGTAGATTAAATCGAAAGCCATTTATTCATTATATAATCTTTTTGATTGTCATGTCATTGGCTTTTATAGGGATTATTACTTTATTAGGTTTAGCTAGTGCATTATCTATTGCTATTTTAGGTGAAAATGTAAATGATTTAAATGTTTTATCACAAATAGAAGTAATTCCTATTTTACTTATTTTAGTAGCTTCTTTAATTTTAATAATATTATTTTTACCACTTAATTTTTTGATGATACGACGTTTGCACGATTTGAATTTTAGCGGTTGGTGGATAATATTTCCTATTGTTTTTCCTTTTGGCTATTTCATTTTTATTTTGTATTTGATTTTGGCTAAAGGAACAAATGGTCCAAATAAATATGGTGAAAATCCTTTAGAATTAGATAAAAGCAGTAATGTTTAAATACATTACTGCTTTTATCATTAGTAGAAACTTTTTATCAAAAAAATAGAGTAGAGAAGACTCTCTACTCTAAAAAATATATAAATTTGTTTGAGTTTGCATTATTCAACTAAATCAAGATTTACTTCTGGATTTACATCAGCATCATAATCTACATTATCAAAACCAAAGCCAAAGAGATTGTAGAAGTCATTCCAATAACCATCTACATCAGCATATTGAGTTAAGTTTTCAGTAGTTACTTTATCCCAGTATTCAAAAATAGTATTTTGTACATCGTCTCTCATTTCTAAATCATCAATGCGAATACGATGTTCATCATCTACTTTTGGTTGTGGTTGAGAGAGGTATTCATGCCATAAACGATACATTTGTTCGATAGTACCTTCATGAACATTTTTATCTTTCATTACACGATACATTACCGCCACATATAAAGGAACAATAGGAATAGCAGAGCTAGACTGTGTAACTAAAGCTTTATTTACAGAGATAATAGCATTAAAGCCTTCTTGACGTAAAGCATCAGCTGTTTTATAAAGATGTTGTTTAGCAGCACCGATAGTACCTTCATAATATATTGGGTATGTAATCTTAGAACCAATATAAGAATATGCTACAGTGCAAGCATTTTCAGTTAAAACATCAGCATCTTTTAAAGCATGCATCCAATCAGCCCAATCTTCGCCACCCATAACTTTAATAGTAGCTTCTACTTCTTCAGGAGTAGCAGGTGGTAAAGTAGCTTCAGTTAATTCATTTGTTTTTAAATTTAAAGTCTTAGCAGTAAAAGGTTCATCAACAGTTTTTAATACGGAAGAATACATAGTTCCATCAGCTGTTGTACGACGAGGGGCAGCTAAGGAATAAACGACCATATCAATTTTGCCTAAATCTTTTTTTATAAGTTCAATAGTTTTTTCTTTAATAGCTTGAGAGAAAGCATCACCATTTATTGTTTTAGCATAATAGCCATCATTTTTTGCAAATTCTTCAAAAGCAGCTGTATTATACCAACCAGCAGTTGCAGTTCTTTTACCATGTGCTGGTTTATCAAAAATAACTCCAATTGTAGAAGCACCGCTCGCGTATGTTGCACAGATACGAGATGCTAAGCCATAACCTGTAGAAGCACCTAATACTAATACACGTTTACCAAGTTCAACCTTTGGCTGACTTTTTACATATTCGATTTGACGGCGTACATTTTCTTTACAGCCTTCAGGGTGAGAAGTTAAACAGATAAAATCTTTTACTCTTGGCTTGATAATCATAAAATATTCTCCTTTACTTAGTTATCGCTAAGTTTTATATTATATTATTTTAATTAATATATAGGATTATTAATTTGAATAATATTAATATAAATATATATATTATTTATATTATACAACTTAGACTCAATAATAACAAATGATATTTAGATTAAAAATAAATTAAGAAATAATATTTTATTATAATTAATAAATAAAATATTATTTTCGAGGGGAGAAATAAAAAAAAATAGACGCTTATAAGCGTCTATTTTTCATGAATTTTTATCAAAAAAATCATCTATTAACAATCTTTAATTACTTTCAGTATTATCAACAATGATATCATTATCAGAAGATTCGACTTCATCATTGATTTTTAAATAAATGGGCGAAAATATACTTGTCTGATATACTGTTATTCTCTTTATTTTAATTAATTCTAACATAGCTAAAAAAGTAGTGATTAATTCAGATTTAGAAATCTTATGCTCACTATATTGAAATACAGTGTTAAAACAAATATTTCCGCCATGTTGTTTAAGCAAAGCCAATAAAGAGATGATTTTATCTTCAATAGTATATTTTTCTCGAGCAACATTAGCTACAAGAGGTTCGTTTTCAATTTGGCTTTCTAGCACATTTTGAAAAGCTTGCCACAAAAGTTTTACATCAAGCCCCTTAGGTGGCAAATGTTTTGTCGGTAGATTAGAAGCTTCACGAAAAAATCTTTTGCCAGCTTCATCTGCCATTTCACCTAAAATACTGCTGACTTCTTTATAACGACGATATTCTAATAATCGTTCGACTAATTCTTTTCGTGGGTCAACCTCATCAGTATCATCTTCATTTACTTCTTCTACCTTAGTATCAGGTAATAAAATTTTGGATTTGATTTGTAATAATGTAGCTGCCATGACTAAAAACTCGCTAGCTACTTCAATATTAAACTCTTTAAATTTAGCAAGATAATCCATATATTGTTCCGTTAATAGAGCAATAGGAATATCATAAATATCAATACGATTTTTTTCAATCAAATGCAATAATAAATCTAATGGCCCTTCAAAGGATTCTAAATGTACTTTATATTGTTCTTGTTGCATAAAAAACTCATTAAATAATAATAGAGATAATAAGATTTAAAATGCTTATAATAAAGTTACTGATAGGGTGAATGATAAAACCCAATATTCCAGTAAAAACAAGAGCAATTAGAATAAAAAAGCTATAACGACTGACTACAGAAGATTGATATTTATAAGCTAATCTACCTGGTAATAGAGAAGATAAGATTTTAGAACCATCAAGTGGTGGAATAGGTACTAAATTAAAAATAGCGAAATTTACATTATAAATAATGATTAATTGTAATACCATAACAAGCCAATGAGGTGCAAAACTATATTTAAAACAAAGAGCAAAAAATATTGAAGCTACAAAAGCTGTGATTAAATTAGCTAATGGTCCTGCTAAGGAAACCTGCATTTCACCTTTACGCCAATCATCAAAATTATTTAAATTAATTGGTACAGGCTTTGCCCAACCTATTTGAGCAAAAAATAACATGATCAATCCAATAGGATCAATATGAGCTACAGGATTTAAAGTTAATCTTCCATTCATACGAGGAGTGAAATCTCCTAAATTATCAGCAACCTTAGCATGGGCATATTCATGAACAGTCAATGCAATCAACAAACCTGGGATTGCATATATCATATCTGGACCAAAACCAAACATTAAATACCTCCTAAATTTTTAAATAACAAATATAAATAGATTATTGTTTACACAATTTTTCTGCCATTAAAATAGCAACAACAGATTTAGCATCAAAGATTTCACCTTTATTAACTAAATCGACAGCTTCGCTTAGTGGCATTTCTACTAAATTTATAAATTCATCATCATCAGTATGTTGTTTACCTTTTACTAAATCTTGTGCTAAATAAATATAAATCCATTCATTAGAGAAACCAACAGTAGTAGCTAATTTATGAATTTGTGTGTATTTATTAGCAGTATAACCTGTTTCTTCGGATAATTCACGTTTAGCACAAATTAATGGGTCTTCATCCACACTATCTAATTTACCAGCAGGAATTTCTAAAGTTACTTTGCCGATAGGATAACGATATTGACGTACTAAAATAATATTACCATTTGGCAATACAGGAATAACAGCAGAAGCACCTTGATGTTTTATCCATTCACGAACAGCTTTATTACCATTTGGTAATTTTACATAATCGCGCTTTACATGAAGTAATACCCCATCAAAAATATCTTCGGAAGAAACTTTTTCTTCAATTAAATCTTCATACATGAAAATCCCTCTCTTTATATTATAATATTGATAACAATTATAAATTTTATATTCATAATTATATCATCTATAAAAACAATAAGCTATGAGAAAAATAATATACAAAAGTCTATTATAAATAGATTTTTTATGGCTATAATTTTTAATTATTTTTATAAACCCGCCAATAAATTAACAACTTTACAAAATAAAAGTATTATAGTTTTATAATTATATGTAAATAACTTATCTATTTAAAATTTGCATAAATTTATTTGAGATTTATTAAAATAAAAAATGCCTTCATCACTTGGAAATTAAGAAACTTTATAATTGACAAACTTATTTGTTGATGATAACATAAAAGCATAGTTGAATACTGAAAGAATAGGTGTCTATATAGACTTAATAGGGAATTCGGTATAAGCCGGAGCGGTCCCGCCACTGTAAAGACGAGCGATTTCACGATTATGTCACTGAGAATAAATCATTTTCTTGGGAAGGCGTGAATAGCTATGACTCTGAGCCAGGAGAACTGCCTATTTAATAATCACCGTTATTACCTGCGAGCGATGGGAAGGCGATTTATACAGATATAAATATTGTATAATACTGCCTAATTCTATAAGAATTAGGCTTTTTTTCATATTTATAATTGTATGTTTCTCTTAAAAGTCTGCTAGCAAAGGCAGACTTTTTTTGTTTGCCTTAACGGAAGAAAGGAGAGGAGTTTTTTAATCTATAATAATGAAAAAAATAAGGAGGTTGTTTTAATTTGAAACGATTAATAAATCGTTTAATTCAATTAGTAATTACATTAATTGGTGTTAGTTTTTTAACATTTTGTTTAACTTATTTATCACCTGGTGATCCAGCAGCCATGGTTTTAGAGGCTTCAGATACTATTGTTTCTCAAGAAATAATAGAGCAAACTCGTGAAGAAATGGGACTTAATGATCCATTTCTTGTACAATATGGCAATTGGCTTTTAGGTGTAGTGCAAGGCGATATGGGAATTTCTTATTCAGGAAAAAAACCTGTAATAGATAAGTTAATGGAAGGTTTTGCAGGGACTGTTTTATTAGCTTTGACTACAATTATTTTAATTATAATTATTTCCATTCCTTTGGGAATTTTTTCCGCTACACATCGCAATAGAATTCCTGACTTTTTAGTGAGAATCTTTTCTTTTATTGGTGTATCTATGCCAAGTTTTTGGGTGGGATTGATTTTATTATATATTTTTGGCTTAAAATTGGGATTATTTCCTATAGCTACTGCTAGTGTAACACCAAGTGGATTAGTGTTACCAGCACTTACTTTAGCTATCTATCAATCGGCAAAATATACTAGGCAAGTGCGTACTGTTATTTTAGATGAATTACATCAAGATTATGTAATAGGTGCTAGAGCTAGAGGATTGTCTGAAAAAGCTATTTTATGGAAACATATTTTGCCTAATGCAATTTTACCTTTAATAACTTTACTAGGTATGTCCATCGGTTGGTTATTAGGTGGCGTTGCTGTTATTGAAACAGTTTTTGCTTGGCCAGGTATGGGGAGAATGGCAGTGTATGCTATTACTATGCGTGATTATCCATTAATCGAAGGATTTGTTTTATGGATTTCTATTGTGTATACAGTAATTAATTTTTTAGTAGATTTATCGTATACATATCTTGATCCTAGGCTGAAAAAAGGAGATTCAAGATGATTAAATTTATAAAGAATAATAAATTATTTTCTGTATATACATTTTTGGTTTTTTTAGTAATTCTAATTGCTATATTAGCACCTATTATTGCTACACATAACCCTTATGAATCGAATATGACCAATGTATTGCAGATGCCAAGCAGTGAACATATTTTAGGTACTGATAAATTAGGTAGAGATACCTTTTCCAGAATAATTTATGGTACACAAACTTCATTATTTATGACTATTTGTTTAGTTATATTAACGGCGACTATTGGTTCTTTAGTTGGTATTTTATCAGGTTATTTTGGTGGTAAAGTAGAAATTGTATTGATGCGTTTAGCTGATATTATGTTGTCTTTCCCAGGTGTAATTTTAGCAATTGCTATTGCTGGTATTTTAGGTGGAAGTATTATAAATACAATTTTTGCTTTAGTAATAGTAAGTTGGGCAAAATATGCTCGTTTAGTTCGTAGTTTAGTCATAAAATTACGTAATAATGATTTTATCATAGCTGCTAAAGTAAATGGTACAACAACTATTAATATTTTATGGCGCCACATATTACCAAATATATTGCCAATGATTGTAATAACAGGTGCAATGGATATTGGGACTATGATGATGGAAATAGCGGGTCTATCTTTTTTAGGTTTTGGTGCTCAACCACCTACACCAGAATGGGGATTAATGCTCAATGAAGGTCGTCAATATATTCAAACTGCCCCATGGCTGATGATTTATCCAGGGGTAGCTATTTTTATAGTAGTAGCTATATTTAATCTTTGGGGAGATAGTTTACGTGATATTTTAGACCCTAGACAGGATTGATAGATTTTATTGATAAGAAAAGAGGTTAAATATGAAAAGTTTTAGAATGAAAAAATTATGGAAGGCTATTAGTTTAAGTCTATGTGGTATATTGACCGCAGGTATAATAGCTGGTTGTGGCTCTGAAAATACAGTAGATAAAACTACTTTAAAATTTGGAGTTACAAATTTTGCAGATACTTTAGAGCCAACACAAAATTATTTTGGCTGGGTTGTGATGCGTTATGCTATTGGTGAATGTTTGGCAAAATTTGATGAAAAAATGAATGTTCAGCCATGGCTTGCGGAAAGTTGGTCTATTAGTGATGACCATTTAACATGGACTTTTAAAATCCGTGATAATGTAAAATTTTCTAATGGCAATCCAGTAACAGCTGAAGCTGTAAAAAAATCTATTGAACGTGCTTTTGCTAAAAATACTCGAGCAAAAACTTTCTTTGAATACACAGAAATGAAGGCTGATGGTCAAAATTTAATAATCACAACAAGCAAACCTCAACCTAATATGCCTGGATTTTTGGCTGACCCATTATTTATTATTGTAGATGTTAGTGCAGAGGAACAAGGTAGAGATTTTGCCAAAGAAGGTCCAATTTGTACTGGTCCATATAAAGTGGAATCTTTTGTAAAAGAAAAGGCTGTAATGGTGAGAAATGAATATTATTGGGATGGTGAAGTTCCATTCGAGCGTGTAGAAATACCATCTATTGATGATCCTAATACTCGTGCTATGGCACTTCAATCTGGTGAAGTTAATTTTGCTGTAAATATCGCAGCTGGAGATATAGATTTATTTAGAAATAATGATAAATTCTATATCGATGAAATTTCTTCATTACGTACAGTACTTGCTCGTATTAATCAAAATGGTATTTTAGGCGATGATAAAGTTCGTGCTGCCTTGATTTCTGCTTGTGATCGAGAAAATTATAATAAAATATTACTAAAAGATACTTTTATCACAGGTAAAGCACCAATACCGCCATCTATGGACTATGGCTTTGATGAGTTGACAGATCCAAATGCATATAATCCAGAAAGAGCTAAGCAATTATTAGCCGAAGCTGGTTGGAATGATAGTAATGGAGATGGTATTTTAGATAAAGATGGCAAGGACTTAAGTCTTGATTTTGTCGTGTATAATAGCCGTGCAGAGCTTCCTTTATACGCTGAAGCTGTACAAGCTGATGCTAAAAAAGTAGGAATTAATATAAATATAAAAAGTGTAGATTATAATCTTATTGATAAAATGGGTATTGATGGCGATTATGATTTACTCATTTCTAATATTACAACTGCTAATACTGGAGACCCTGAAATTTATTTAAGTTGGTATTGGAAAACTAATGTAAATGGAGATAATCCACAAAATGGTTCTGGATATAGTAATCGTGAATATGATGAGATTTTAAATCAATTATCTGTCGAATTTGATAAAGAAAAACGTCGTCAATTAATTATTGAAGCGCAACAAATTTTGTTAGATGACGGTGCTGCATTATTCTTAGGTTATCCACAGACTAATATTATCAGCACCAAAGGCTTAGATGGTGTAGTTATGTATCCATCGGATTATTATTGGCTTACTAATAAAATAAAACCAGCTAAAGCATAAAAGGGGTAAATTAATGTTACTTGATGTATCTAATTTAACTATTCAATATAGCAAAAATATAGAAGCTACAGTTAAAGATATTAATTTTTCTTTGGATAGAGGAGAAATTTTGACCATAGTTGGAGAGTCTGGTAGTGGAAAAACCACAGTAATTAGAGCTATATTAGGTAGTTTACCTAATAGTGGAAAGATTATAAATGGAAAAATTCTTTTTGAAAATCAAGATTTATTGAAATACAACCATAAAGATTGGCTATCTTTAAGAGGAAAACATATTGCTATGATTTTCCAAGATAGTGGTAATATGTTAAATCCTATCCAAACTATTGGTAAACAATTTATAGAATATCTACAAGTTCATGATAATGTTACAGATGAAGAAGCATATTCTTTTGCTGTAGAAATGCTTACTCGTATGAATTTGCCTAATCCTGAAAATATCATAAAATCATATCCATTTGAATTATCTGGCGGTATGCGTCAACGTGTTGGTATCGCTATGGCAATAAGTTTTAAACCATCTTTATTATTAGCAGATGAGCCTACTTCTGCCCTTGATGTTACTACGCAAGCACAAATAGTCAAAGAATTAATGGAGATTCCTCGCACTTGTGGTACAGCCATGATTGTAGTAACTCATAATATCGGTGTGGCAGCTTATATGTCAGATAAGATTATGGTAATGAAGCAAGGTGAAATCATTGAATATGGCAAAGCTAAGGATATAATTAATTCGCCTCAAGAAGAATATACAAAAACCTTATTAGCTTCAGTTCCACAAATAGGAGGACAGCGCTATGTCTGAGTTAATTATGCAGGTAAAAAATATAACTAAGAAATTTCCAGCTAGTAATAATAAATTTTTAACAGCTTGTGATGATGTTAGTCTTAATATTAATGCTGGAGAAACAGTGGGCATCGTTGGCGAATCTGGTTGTGGTAAATCTACACTGGTAAAAACTATTATGAATATGCACACACCAACTTCTGGTGAAGTTATTTTTCATAATCAAGATATTACTAAATTAACAGGAGAAAAACGTCGTCAAAATTACCGCCATATACAGATGGTTTTTCAAGACCCTACAGCAGCGTTTAATCCTAAAATGAAAATCGGCGATATTATTTGTGAACCGCTATTAAATTTTAATTTAATAAAAAAATCACAAATAAAAGAGAAAGCTCAAGAATTATTGCGATTAGTAGAACTGCCAGATGATTTTGTAGATAGATATCCCAATAATATGAGTGGCGGTCAACGTCAACGTGTAGCTATTGCCAGAGCTTTAGCCCTAGAGCCTGAAATCATTGTCTGTGATGAAGCAACATCTGCTCTTGATGTATCTGTTCAGGCTAAAATTATTGAACTACTAGTAAAATTACAGCGAGAAAAAAATATCACCTATATTTTTATTTGCCATGATTTAGCTCTAGTTAGTTTATTTAGTCATCGTATAGCCGTGATGTATTTAGGCAATATCGTTGAAAAATTTGATGGTGATAAATTGATCGAAGCAAAGCATCCATATACTAAAGCTTTATTAAAAGCAGTTTTTTCTCTAGATAATGAGCAAAATAAAAATATAGAAACTCTTTCCGGCGATATTCCAAGCCCTTTAGATTTACCTAAAGGTTGTCCATTTCAAAATCGCTGTAAATATTGTAAAGATATTTGTAAACAGGAAAAGCCAAAATTAAAAGAGATATCAGTTAATCATCATGTTGCTTGTCATTTATTTTAAATAAAATAATATAAAAATTTTAATAGATGGGAGATTTTATGCTATCACAATTAACTTATAAAGAATATTTAAAAGTAACTATTCCCTTTATGTTATCCACAGCTACACAGCCACTACTAGGAGCTGTAAATACTGCTGTTATGGGACATATGTCAGAAGCTTTTTATATAGCTGCTGTTTCTTTAGGAGTAATCTTATTTAACAATATATATTGGCTATTTGGATTTTTGAGAGTATCTACTACAAGTTTTTCCGCTCAAGCTTTAGGCAGTGAATCCGCCAAAGATAAATTTTTAGCTTTAGCTAGACCATTACTTATAGCTATAATAATAAGTTTAATATTTTTAATCATTTATCCGTGGATTTTCGAATATTATGCATTGCTAATGAAGCCTGAAAGCCAAGTTGTTGAATTGATGAAAAATTATTGTGATATCATTATATGGGGAGCTCCGTTTGTCTTAATCAATTACGTAACATTAGGCTGGCTCATGGGGCAGATGATAATTCGCTATACTATGTTTATGCAAATATCTATGAATGTATTGAATATCGTCTTATCTATCGTATTTGTATTTATCATGGATATGAATATTCAAGGTGTAGCCTATGCTTCTTTGATTGCTCAAATATATGGTTGTATTGTAGGTTTTATCGCTATTTATAAGCGAGGGAATTTAACTATTCGCAGTGAATATATCCAAAGTTTAAAAACTATACAACCATTTTTAGCCATGATGAAGGTGAATGTAGATTTAATGTTTCGCACTGTTTGTTTATTGACGATAAATAATTTATTTGCCATAGCTGGGGCAAGCATGGGAACAGTTACACTAGCTAGTAATGCTGTTATCTTGGAAATCATTTTTATTGTGGTTTACTTTATTGATGGTATGGCAAATGGTGTGAGCGTATTTTCAGGAAAAGCAAAAGGATACAAAGATATAAATTTATTAAATTCAGTATTAAAGATAAGCTTAAGATGTTTAGCTGTATTTATAATTTTTATTTCAGTGATTATGTATATCACTAAATCATATTTTATAAATATGATGACTGATTTGGCAGTTGTGGCTAATTATGCTAATGATTATAGTATCTATCTGATTTTGCATCCAATATGTGCCTGTGTGGGACTGCTTTTATATGGTATGTATACGGGTATTGGCAATACAGCTTCTATCAGAAATATGATGTTTGTCGCTGTGATATTTTTTTATATCTGCCAAAAAATATTGATGTCTTATCTAGGTAATGATGGTATATGGCTGACATATAATTTAACGTATTTATTAGAGTCAATCATTCTCATTTTGTATTTACCGTCGTTAAAGAAATATTTTAATTAAAGAAAACCTACTATAGATTACTTTTAAATAAGGTAATTTATAGTAGGTTTATTTTTATAATACGTTATATTGTTTTAAAGCATAAGCTACACCATCATTATCTACATCTAAAGTGATGAAATCTGCTATCTGTTTTAAATTATCATTAGCATTTCCCATAGCTATGCCATATTTTACAGCTTCAAGCATTTCTACATCGTTTCCGCCATCACCAAAAGCCATGGCTTCATTGATATCTATACCATAGTAAGCTAAAACTTTTTTGATGCCTGTGCCTTTACCGCCATCTTTAGGAATAATATCTGTAAAATAAGGACACCAACGAACAGCTTTGCAATTTGGCAAATATGGTAAGACTTCTTGTTCTTCATCTTCATTTAGGAAAATATTCAATTGATATGTTTTATGATTAGATACACGACTTACATCATCAAATGCTCTATCAGGTGCAGTATCTCCTAATGTTTCTTTTAATTTTGCTAAGCGGTCATTATAGAGATTAAAATAAAAATAATCTATTTCCATAAAACCACAAGCGATATCTTTATCTTTGATGTAATTTGTAAATTGGATTAAATCTTCACGATTTAAATCTTCTTCGTGTAAGATTTTTCCTGTACTATCATAACAATATTGACCATTAAAAGTAATATAACCAGTGAATAAATCGCCAAATTCATCAATTAAAAATTTCAAGTCATATGGCGGACGACCAGTTGCGATAAATAATTTTATTCCTTTAGCTTTTAATGTATGTAAAGCTTGCATCGTAGATTCAGGAATTTTATGTGTTTTAAAACTAACTAAGGTACCATCAATGTCAAAGAAAATAGCTTTTATCATCATATCACCATACTTTCATTAAAATCATAAAATATAAATCAATTATAACAAATTTTAAGCTAGTACGTATATTGTTTTTATGCTATATTATAAACAATAATTATTGACTAGATAAATATAGAAAGAGATGTGAATGATTTTCATGAATGCAACTTTAAAAAATATTACGGCTATGCTTATTTTTGGTAGTATTGGTTTATTTGTACGCAATATCGAACTTGCAAGTTCGCAAATAGCCCTAGTGCGTGGTTTTGTAGGTGCTTTTATTTTATTTATCGCTATGGTATGTTTGCACAAAAAAATAAATCGAAATGCTTTGATAAAAAATTTACGCTATTTATTAATAGCTGGCATAGCTATAGGTTTTAACTGGATTTTTTTATTTCAAGCATATAATTATACAACGATAGCTACAGCAACACTTACATATTATTTAGCACCTACTTTTGTAGTATTGTTATCTCCATTTATATTGAAAGAAAGTTTATCTCTATTTAAAATCATTTGTGTAATTTTATCTTTATTAGGTATGGCATTAGTCGCTGGTATATTCAATGATAATCAATCTGGTGTAAATGATTTTATCGGTGTATTGTATGGCATATCTGCTGCTTTATTTTATGCGATTGTAGTATTAGCAAATAAATTTTTCAAAGATATTTCTGCCATTGATAGCAGTATTGCTCAATTATTATTAGCTTCAATAATTTTATTGCCTTATGTAATCTATCAGGGAAATTCATGGAGCATGAGTGGTTTTTCATTATTATCTTTGGCTATATTAGGTATTATACATACAGGTATAGCATATCTATTATATTTTTCTTCATTACAAGAATTACCAGCACAAAAAGTTGCTATTTTTAGTTATTTAGACCCAGTAACTGCGATTATTTTATCCACAGTTCTTTTAGCTGAGCCTATGAGTATTTCTCAATGGATTGGAGCGATTTTGATATTAGGTTCTTTACTTGTCAGTGAGTTGTTCAAGAAAAATAATTAAACTTATTGACAAATGATAATTTATAAATTATATTGTATATATAAATTAATAACAGGGAGCTAGTAAACTGGCTGAGAGGAAGTTGTGAACTTCGACCTATAACCTGATTTGGATAATGCCAACGTAGGATAATAATTATGATGTATTTGCAATTAGAAGAGATGGCATTTTGTCATCTCTTTTTTATTTTAACACACATCTATATATTAATTTTTAAAATCACATAGAGTTGACCATGTGATTGAACAGGAGTTCATGAAGGGGTGCACCACCGCGGGTGTATCTTTTTGTGGACTCCTTTTTTAATAAAATTTTTCAAAAGATAAAAATAAGGAGGTCTTATTTTGATAATAGTTAATGGACAAAATCAAGAAATATCTTTGCCTATGGATTTAGTTACTTATTTGCAAGAAAATAATTATCCTTTAGATAAGATAGCTATAGAGTTAAATGGTCAAATAGTTCCTAAAGCAAAATATGCGCAAACTATTTTAAATCCTAATGATAAATTAGAAATCGTAACTTTTGTTGGTGGTGGCTGATAATGGCAGATATTTTGGCAAAAGAATTAATTTATCAAACTTTAAATGACCGCCATGGCATAGTCAACCAAGAAAAATTAAATAATGCTAAAGTTGCTATAGCCGGTCTTGGTGGTTTAGGCTCTAATATCGCTGTGGCACTAGCTAGAATAGGTGTAGGTCATTTACATTTAATTGATTTTGACAAAGTAGATATCAGCAATCTCAATAGACAACATTATTTCATCTCACATCTAAATAAATATAAAACGCAAGCTCTAGCCGAACAATTACAAATGATAAATCCTTATTTAAATATCGTTACTGATTGTATAAAGGTAACAGAAGATAATATTTTTTCATTGTTTAAAGATGAAGATATCATCTGTGAAGCTTTTGACGTTCCTGAAAATAAGGCGATGTTAGTAAATAAGATATTAGAACTTTTCCCCGAAAAATATATCATTTCTGGAAGTGGTATGGCGGGTTTTGGTCATAGCAATGAAATTCATACTCGCAAGGTGATGGGTAGATTTTATATCTGTGGTGATGAAAAAACTGCATTATCCAATGAAAATAGTTTAATGGCTCCTAGAGTAGCTATTTGTGCTGGTCATCAAGCAAATTTAATCACTCAATTGATTTTAGAAAATAATTTATAAAGAAGGTATCATATTATGTGGCAATTAGGAAAACATCAATTCAATTCAAGATTTATTTTAGGTTCTGGTAAATATTCTTTAGAATTAATCCAAGCAGCAATCAATGAAGCAAAAGCTGAAATCGTAACTTTAGCACTTCGCCGTGTAAATAATGGCGGTATGGCTAATATTTTAGATTACATTCCTAAAGATATAGCATTACTTCCTAATACTTCTGGAGCTAGAAATGCTGATGAAGCAATTCGCATAGCTCGTTTATCTAAAGAACTTTGTGGCAGTGATTTAGTAAAAATTGAAATTATGCGTGATAGTAAATATCTTTTACCTGATAATTATGAAACTATCAAAGCTACTGAAGTTTTAGCTAAAGAAGGTTTCACTGTTATGCCTTATATGTATCCAGATTTAAATGTAGCTAGAGATTTAGTAAATGCTGGTGCTAGTTGTGTAATGCCTCTTGGGGCTCCTATCGGCTCTAATAAAGGTTTATGTACAAAAGAATTTATTCAAATTCTCATAGATGAAATCGACTTACCAATTATCGTAGATGCTGGTATCGGTAGACCTTCTCAAGCTTGTGAAGCTATGGAAATGGGTGCTACTGCTATTATGGCTAATACTGCTATAGCAACAGCAGGTGATGTTGTTCGCATGGCAAAAGCTTTTAATTATGCTATTGAAGCAGGACGCCTCGCTTATGAAGCAAAATTAGGTCGTGTAAAAGCACAAGGAGCAAGTGCATCTTCTCCATTGACAGGATTTTTACAAGATTAATTATTAATTTAATCAGTAATAATTGTGAGGTAAGATGAATGAATAAAGATAATCATATTAATGAAAGTATTATTAATGATGAAGTAAGAGCTGAATTAAAAAAAGAACGTATTGACCATATGGCATATTTACCAGATATGGAAGTTATACCTAGCGATATTTTAGATAAGGTTATAGATGATATGGATAGTTATGATTATGATAAATATACAGCTCAAGATGTACAAACTGCACTTAGTCATGACCACATTACACCAGAAGATTTTAGAGCCTTATTATCTCCGGCAGCACTTCCATTTCTTGAACAGATAGCACAAAAAGCACAGAAAACTACTAAAAGATTTTTTGGTAATTCTATCTATATGTTCACACCAATATATATTGCCAATTATTGCGAAAATTATTGTATCTATTGTGGTTTTAATTGTCATAACAAAATCAAACGTGCTAAATTGAATTATGATGAAATCGATAAAGAAATGCAGGAAATTGCTAAATCTGGATTGCAAGAAATCTTGATTTTAACAGGTGAAAGTCGCAAACAATCCAGTATAGAATATATAGGTGAGGCTTGTAAAATAGCTAAAAAATATTTCCGTGTTATTGGACTTGAAATCTATCCATTGAATACAGATGAATATGCTTACCTACAAAAATGTGGTGCGGATTATGTAACTGTATTCCAAGAAACATATAATAGTGATAAATATGAAACTCTCCATTTAGCTGGACATAAACGTATTTTCCCTTATCGTTTCTATGCTCAAGAAAGAGCAATTCGTGGCGGTATGAGAGGCGTTGGCTTTGCTGCTCTTTTAGGTTTAGATGATTTTAGAAAAGACGCTTTGGCTACAGGTATGCATGCATATTATTTACAACAAAAATATCCACATGCAGAGATAGCATTTTCTTGCCCTCGCCTTCGTCCAATTATCAATAATGATAAAATCAATCCTAAAGATGTACATGAAGCCCAACTTTTACAAGTTGTATGTGCTTATCGTTTATTTATGCCATCTGCTAGTATTACTATATCTACTAGAGAATGTGCTAGAGTTCGTGATAATCTTGTAAATATCGCTACTACAAAAATTTCCGCTGGTGTAAGTACCGCCATCGGTGAACATAGCCAAGAAAGCGAAGATAAAGGCGATGCTCAATTTGAAATTGCCGACACTCGTTCTGTAGACGAAGTATATCATGATTTAATTCATAACGGCTTACAGCCAGTTATGGCAGATTATTTATACGTATAGAATATTTTATGAATTAGACACTAGACAAAACTATATTTCTAAAGTACACTTTAATCAAAGTAAATATTTCTCTTTAATAAAATTTAGGAGGATTTGATTCGTATGCTAATATTAAAAAAGCTATCTTTGCTAGTACTTTTAATATGTTGTTTATGTTTAGTGCCAACTCCTGCTAAAGCAGCGCCTACAGATACTAGTAATTTGGCAATCAGTACGATTACTGGCTTTTTAAATCCCGAAAATGCTGCTATAAGGGATGATTTACTAGAATTATTGAAGGATTCACAGCATAGGCAAGAGTTGATTGATTATATTGAAGCTACTAGACCTGTAATTGAAAAATATAAAGGTTATTTTGATACAGCTTCTAATGTAGCTATATGGTCAGAAGAAAATATACCTATTATCGGTCATTTAATAGGTAATGTAGCTATCAGTGTTACTAATTATTTTTATCAACAGGAATTGCAAGAATTAGCGACTACAGAGGTAGCACAAAAATTTGCTGAGCTTCGTCAATCAGGTATAAATATCGAGATAGATATTTTTCAGAGGGCATTATCTAATTATGTTTTAAATGATGGTATAGATTTATCTTTGATTATGAATTTACAAGAAATTATCAATGAAAGATTAGAAGTTCATAATTTTTTAAAGTCTATAATTGAAAGCTCAGACTTAGAATATAATATCATTGATGATGGTAATATCATTCCTAAATTAGATACTAGAATTAATTTCAATAAATAAAAAAATCCTATCTTTAAGTGATTTCTTAGAGATAGGATTTTTTTGTTAAATCAATTTTTCAAAACGATATTTTTGAGAAACATCAGGGTATTTTTGGCGGTCAACTTCGCTCATAAACATATCTAAAGGTCTAATATAATCTTTAAAATCACCATATAAAGCTTTATAAACTACGAATTGTTCATGAGTTTCTGTATGTGTAGCTACAGTAATAATCAAATATTTTTTATCTTCACCTTTGAAGTGAACCCATATTTCCCCTGATTTAGGTAAAGCTCTCATTATATTGTGTTCTCCTTTAAATTTTAATTATCAAATGAAATTACTAGCCATATGGCGGAGATGATATAAATCTGCATATAGATTTTCACCAGGACAAGCAGTGGCATTAAAATCACGATGACCAAATACTGTATTTTCATTTGGACTTAAACTATACATTTGACATAATAAACCAATCAATTTACTTGCAGAAGCAATTTGCATATCTGTAGGCATTTCATCATTAAAATTACCAGATAAACAAATACCAATACTACTATTATTATGTTGATAAGTATGTGCGCCAATATCTTCTAATGGTCTGCCTGTTTCAATTAAACCACTTTTGCGAATAAACATATGATAACCTATACCAGACCAACCATTTTGCAGGTGAATGCGATGGATATCTGCAGCTGTGATGTCGTCATTTCCGCCAATAGCAGAATGATGAACTATGATTTGTGAAGTTCTAGGTCTAGTAGATAAAGAAGTAAAATTGAAATAATTTTCAACAATTGGTAAATCAGAAGCATATAATGTATAATCAGCTGCTTTAGCTACATTATTATTAATATTTGCTATAGAATTTAAAAAAGTGGAAATATTTGTTCCTGCAAGTAATGCTCCACCTAATTTTAATCCTTTAATTATAAAATCACGTCTATTCATATAATTTGTCCTTCCCTAAGTAGTGTATCTATAGTATAGCATTTTGAGTTAACTATAAGTCTAGTATAAAATTTCTCCAATATAATATATTAATTGTATTGAAATGTATTTTCAAGTGTTTTAGAGAATATTTCTCAATTAATTACAAAAAATAAAACTAAAAAGTATCTTATTTACTACACTTTGAAATTTGTAGTTGCTTATGATACAATAAAAATTAGTTTTTATAAAGCCTTGAAATATAAGGATTTATTTCTAATTTGGACTCATTTATAATGGATTATTTTTATGTTAAATTTTTAGGAGGAATTTTTTAATGGCACACCGTAAGACTAAACAACATACTGTAAATGTTGTAAAAGCTCAATTTTGTGCACCAGAAAACATATCATATTTGGATTTATTTGAAGGATTTAATGAATTATATACTATAAATATAGCTACTAATATAGATTTTTTAGCTAATCTTTTAGAATTATTCACCAAAGTAGAGATTATTTTTGGCAACCTTGCACTTGTACCATCTACTTTAGAAAATACATTCGCTATGCAAAGAAATACTTTGCAAGAATTATATAAAACAGAACATTATACTAATTTTAAAGAAAAATATGCTCAAGGTAATTTAAATATATATTTAGCAGATGCCCCATTATATCCTGAAAAATTATTTTGCTTAAAAAATACGCAGACAGGAGCAACTAGAGTAATTTTAGGCAGTAATAATCTTGACCAATTACCAGCTAATAGTGACCGCAATCAAGCTTTAGTTTATTTTGATGATGAAAATGCTTTCAATTATTATATGAACATATATAATGATTTTAAACAGAATAATAGCGAAATAGTAAATGAAAATGCATGGGAAATAACATATGAAGATACTCAAATGCTCGAAAATTTACCTATTTTGCATAAAGCTAAACAAGATAACGAACATATCTATCCAGCAGTTAGCAAGACAACTATCGTAAAAACAGCAGAATATATCTCAGATATCGAGCGTTTAGCGAAGGATTTTGTAGATATTCCTAAGGCAGACCGCAAAGGACAGGCTAAAATCACAAACGATAAGATAGATACTATTAAACGTAAAACATTAGAAAATATTCAAGTTCGCCGTGCTAAATTTGAAAAATTTATGCCACAATTAGTTATTGAACCAGAACGCAATCGTGCTTTTTATAATGAACGTGAATTTAATTTCCGCCCTTATCGTGGTGATGTAAAACGTGATGCTGAAACTTATTTACAATATATGGAAGGATTTAACACAGCAGTACCAGCTAAAAATATTGAACCATTAAAATTTGAGTATTTTAAATTGATGTCATGGTGCTTTTTATCTCCATTTTTAGCACGTGTGCGTACTACAATTAGAGAAGCTACTGTAACTGATGAAGTATTTACATATCCGATAGTAGCTTTATTATGTGGTCAGTCAAATGCAGGAAAAACAATCTATGCTTCTTTATTAATGAAAATGATGACTGATTCTGCTTTGTATAAAGCTTTTGGTCAAAATAACTTCACAAAAACACGCATTGATTCACTTCTTTGTGATATTAAAGGCTTACCTATATTAATTGATGATATCACTCAAACTCAATTTACTAATAACAGTGGAAATATCATCAAACAAGAAGAACGCATCATTCGCGAAACTAAACCAGAAAATTTAAATTATTATTCAGCTATTTTACTTACAGCTAATAAAGATTTAAATAGCTTAAAAAATGAGCTTACTAAACGTATGGTCGTTTTCCATGTAAACGCTAGCTGGAACAACGAATTTACACGTCAACAAAAAAGTCCATGCTCCGAATTAATTCAAAAAATGAGAAATAATTTCTATAGCGAATATCTAGCAAAAATCATTCCTCATATTAATTTGTATTTAAGTCAAATTAATGATTTAGGTTCTAGTAGTATAGATTTATATAATATAAGCTCTGAAGTAATAATATCTATCTTTAAAGAATGTGGCTTAGATATTCCAAGCTATATGAGACCTCTAACCATGAAAGATTATTTTGATAGTAGAGCTGTAAATGAAATCATGATTAAATTCTTCCAAAGACAATATCGTCTAAATCGTGATTTCTTTGAAGTTAACAAGAAAAATAATCAGTTGATCTTTGAAGATAAAAGCTTATCTTCTGTAGGTAAGATGACTCCTATGCGCATTGCTGAATCACTTCCACCTGAATTGGAAGCAGATGTAGTCGGCGATAAAGTGATTATGCGATTGGATAGTGCAACTAAATTCTTTAGCACAGAATTCAAAGAACAAGGTCTTTTAAATAAGTTGTTTGGCAGATAGCAGATAAAAGAAAAAGGATAGACAGAAAATTATTCTGTCTATCCTTTTTTTATAAAAATAATAAAATAGAATTTAAATATGTTTATTTTCCAAAAACATCTATTGGATATATTGCCATATTTTTACCATTTAATTTTTCAATAATATCTTTTCTTCTATTTTGTTCATCATTATTTATCCATACATTATTTTTCCAATCATATCCTTGCAGTTTGAATATAGCTTTTTCTTTAGCTTTAGGATTATTTAATGAAATTTGCACTAGATGTTCTAGCCACGCATCAGTATTTTCTACTTCTTCCATCTCAGGATATGCCATTATAACAACATAATCATATAGGTCTAAATAATCTTCGTAATTTTGTGCAAACCATTCTTCTGATTCTGGTTCTAATATCACAATAGGATAAATATTTCTAGCTGTTTTTATTTCTGGTCTATATTTTTTAGCGGTATCTATCAATTCTTTTGTTAAATCATTTATAGCTTTTGTTTTTAATTTAGTCCACTTATTTCGAATTTTTTCATCCTCTAATATTTCTTTTGTTAACTCTTTATGAAATTCTTTTTTGAATGCTTCTTTGGCATATATAGAGAAATCTTCGAAATCATTCATATATAAATCGTCTTGGAATAAGATTCCATCAATTGGTGCGTATAATGCTAAATCTTTTACTAAATCTTTGGTATATTGTTTTACCATAGGACTAAATGGTGTAGCTCTTGTATACCATCCTTGTTTACCTTCTTCAGAAGCTGTTATTGCATTATCTTTATCCTCTACCATCCAAGGATAAGATAAAACTGGCATCCAAGCATATACCTTAAAACCTTCATTTTTTAATCGTATAGTAACATGACTAAAAACATCAGCTTTTACTTTCATCAGATTTGTATGAAAATATACTTCGTTTACATCGCCATCTCCATCTTCATCTGCAAAAGTTTGTAAAAATACAGTATCTGCACCTATATTACGTATTTTATCAATAGTTGCATTTATATTTTTTTCAAATTGCTCAGGAGAATTATCGTATATCATATCTATATCAACTTGAGCAGCCATAATCTCTTTTTTAGGATAATTATGCTCTAACATTTGTAATAATTCTTCATCGGTTGGATTGCCATATATTATATATCTACTAAACAATGTATCATCTTGTAAATTTACATCATCATTTAGCATCATTTGATACTTATAGCCTATTTTTTTAGCACTGTCTATTGCATAATCATTATATGCTCCATAAGGCCAGACTAATATATTACTAGAATTTCCCATATTTTTAAAGAATATATCATTTCCTATTTGCATATCTTCATCAATTCGTTGATTAAAAGCCATCTCCGTTTCATAATTATCATTATGCCATTTTATAGTAGTCACATTTTGTTGCTTGTCGCCATATTTATTACTCACTATAAAATTATGCAAATCATATGTGTGCGAGGCCACTTCTACTAATCCTGAATTTTGCATTTCTTTTAACTCTTGCCAAGAAACCATTTTTTTTATATCAGTTGTTGGTAGTATATTTTTATCCATATATGAAAGAATTATCGCAAAAACAGCGGGATAGTTATATTTTTTTAAAAGTGGATATATATGGGTATACATACTTTTTCTACCATCATCAAAAGTTAAAATAATAGGTTTTTTAGGTAATTTAGCTTTACCTTTTAAATAATTATCGTATTGTTTTAAGGATATTGGAGTATAACCATTTTGTTTAAAGAATTTAAAATGTTCTTCTAAACGTTCAGTTGAAATTGCATATGGATCTGTATTTAATATCTCTAAACTAGAGCTATCTACTACATCATGATAACAAAATATTACTATATTCTGTACATCTTTTTTATCAATATTTTTTGTTTCACCTATATTTATCATAAAGTTACTGAATATACTCAAACATATTATAATAAATATATATTTTTTCATATTAACCTCTTTTTCAATTAGATATTATTTACTTTTTCAATTTTATTGTCCTCATCAAAATCAATTGTTATATATTTTTCAGTTTTAAATAAATTATATTGTTCATCTCTAATATCATATAAATTTTTTATTTGTTCATCACTCCATTTGGGACTAGCTTTTCGTCTATCTTTGCCACCAAACATAAGTTTATTATATATAATCCAAAATGATATTGTTAAAAATACACATAGAGCAAAAAATAACAATTTCTCTACGGTGTTAATAGGAAAACTACTATCTCCTTCTGAATACATAATGTAGTTATATACTATTAGTAATTCTGTTTTAAAAAAATATGCTGAAATTAACCATAATAGTGCAGTTCCTATTATTTCGATTAATAGTAATAATTTATTTTTACCGGTAATTATATATTTTTTCCTGATTTCTTTTTTTTCTTTATTTAATTGTTTATAGTCCATTATTTATGATCTCTCTTTCGTTTTGGGCTATTCCATACTGCAATTCTATTTGTTTTTTTATGACTAAATAATGCTTTTGGACATGCTACAAAAACAGCGAATGCAGATAATAGCCAATAAAATACTGCATACCAAATAACATAAAAGACATATCTATATAATCCTTTTTCATAAATAAAATCAATAAAAAATGCTACCATAAATTGTATTAAACACATTAATGTTAATAAACAACCTAACCAACCTGCCATCCAATTAAATTCTACATCAGCAATTGGTATAAATTGGGATAAGATTACTATTGTCAAAGATAATATAAAAGCATATGCCCATAATCCAGATGTTATATATTCTATATATACTGGCCAAAATCTTCTATTTCTGATATCTGTCCAAACATTTTTATGTTTAAATAGAACTTCAAATCCACCTTGAGCCCATCTAATTCTTTGATGCCACAAATTTTTTAAAGTATGTGGTACCATTGTCCAACAAAATGCTTGTGTTTCAAATCGTATATCATAAAATCTTTTTTCTAATTTCCAAGTAATATTAATATCATCTGTAATCATATCAATATCCCATAAACCTACATCAAAAACAGCACTTTTTCTAAAAGCAACAATAACACCAGAAACCGTAAAGACTTTACCTAAAATTCTTTGAGCTCTTTTTATTAACCCTATTATTGAAGAATATTCTACAGTTTGTATTTTTTCTATTAGATTTGTTCGATTTCGAACTTTTGGATTTCCTGTTACAGCTCCTACCCTAGGCCCATATTTGAAATGTCTAACTAAATATATCATAGCATCTGGTTCTAAAATCGCATCTGCATCTATTACTAATAATATTTCATATTTAGCTGCTAATGCCCCTATATTTAAAGCCATAGCTTTTCCTTTATTTTGATTTAATTTTATAATCTTTACATTATCGTATTTTTCTGCTATTTCTAAGCTTTTTTCATATGTCTTATCTGTACTAGCATCATCTACAATTAAAATTTCAAATTTAGCATATTTAGATTTTAATATACTTAAAATTGTATCCTGTATATGCAATTCTTCATTATGAGCCGGTACTATTACACTAACTCCCATATCTATTTTGTCTTTATATGGATCGATTTTCAAATCAGGTAATTCTCTTCTAAAATAAAAATATAAACTACCTATGCACCATATAATACTCATACATATAGGATAAATAAATACAAATATTCCAAATATATAAAGAAATTGTTCCATTTACCCTAATCTCCTTTAATCTAATTATCGAAAACATTTACAGGATATTGTGCGAGATTTAATCCTCCTTTAGAACGTATTAATTTTTGTCTATTAATTTGTTCATTATCTTTTATCCAGATATTTTTATCCCAATCATATCCTTGTAATTTAAATATAGTTTTTGTTTTAGCTTGAGGATTTTTTAAAGCCATTGTTACTAGATGTTCTAACCATTCTTTAGGAGCTACTTGTTCTTCATTTTCTGCATTTTCCATTTCAGGATATGCCATAACTACTACATAATCATATATAGATAAGAAATCATTATAATTTTGAGCAAACCATTCTTCTGATTCTGGTTCTGTTATTAACGTTGGATAAATATTTCTAGCAGTTTGTATTTCACCTTTATATTCTTTAGCTACATTGATTAATTCTAATGTAAAATCATTTAATGTTTTTGTTTTTAATTTAGTCCATTTATTTCTTAAATCCGTATCATTATTTAAATTTTCCATTGTTAATTCTTTATTGAATTCATTTCTAAATGCTTCTTTTGCATAGATAGAAAAATCTTCAAAATCATTCATATATAAATCGTCTTGAAATAAAATTCCATCAATAGATGAATACATTGTTAAATCTTTGACTATATCTTTTGCCATTGCTCTAACTTCTGGTGAAAAAGGTGTCGCTCTTTTATACCAACCAAGTTCATCTTTTTCAGATGCTACTATTAAATTATCTGGATCTTGGGTCATTTGACTGTATGTTAATATTGGAATCCATGCATATACTTGAAAATCTGAATTTTTTAATCTGTTTACTACATGATTAAAGACATCGGCTTTTACTTTTAATTTATCCGTATGAAAATATACTTCATCAACATTTCCATCACCATCTTCATCAGCAAAAGCTTGTACAAAAACAGTATTTGCATTCATGTCATATAATTTATTGATTACATCATCTATATTTCGTTCAAATTTTTCTGGTAATTCATCATAAATCATATCAATATCAATTTGAGCAGCAACTATATTTTCAACTTTATACGTATGCTCTAAATATTTTAAAATATCACTATTGGATAAATCATTTGTAATAATATATCTACTTAATAAACTAGTATCATTTACTTTTTTATCATCACCTAATAATAATTGATATCTATAACCTGCTTTTTTTGTTTCATCTATAATAAATTCATTATATTCTCCAAATGGCCAAACAAATATTTGTGGTTCATACCCCATATGCTGATAAAATAACTCTTTTCCATTTATTAAATCAGTACGTATTCTTTCTTTATATTCTGCTTCTGTTTCATATATTTTTTGATTTGGTTCATATATACCATTTATTGCTTTTTGTGTAGCATCTTGATAACTATTAGCAATTATATATTCATGTAAATCATAGGAATGGACTCCTATTTCAACTAAACCAGAAGCTTTCATTTCTTGTAATTGTTCCCAAGTAACCATTTTTTTTATATCACTATCAGGTATACCATCCATGTTGGATAAAATAATACCAAATACAGCAGGATAGTTATATTTCTTTAATAATGGATAAATTTTTGTATACATAGATTCATGTCCATCATCAAAACTAATTAAAATTGGTTTTGATGGTAATTTAATACCTTTTTCTAAATAATCTTGGTATTGTTTTATAGATATAGGAGTATATCCTTTTTCTCTAAAAAACTTAAAATGATTTTCTAATTGTTTATCTGTTATGGTATATATATCTTTTTTCAATAAATTTTTTAAGTCTTTTTCATTAGAATCAACAACATTATGGTAACAAAAAGATACAATTTCTTGTTTATTAGATAAATCAACTTCTTTAGATTTTGCTTCAATTAGATTATTATAAATAGATAATATTGTTATTACTATAAAACAATTTATAAATAAATATTTCAGTATGTTTTTCATTTTTTTCTCCAATTTCTTTTTTACCACATATGATAATAGGATACATATATTTGTTTATTATCATATTCCCATGAACCTTCTCCTAACCAACTTTCAGTATGCAAACCATAAACTATACCAGCATTTATATATTGATTACTATCTATAGTTTTATTATATTCAATGCCAATATATGGGCTTAAGACTAATTCTTCAGGATAATCTCTACTCCAACCAATACCAAAGATTTTATATAAACTTTCATTAGTTGATAATTCTTGCCCCCATCTCCAATCAGCTCCAATAAATTCACTTAATTTAGGACTATTATAGACAACATCTTGATTGCTATATCTATCTCTACTCCAAGTGAATGTACGTGTTAAACTTCTGTTATCATCATTATCATATTCATTATTAATAATATATTGATGACCAACTTCCCAACCATATCGTTTATTGTCATCATCAAAGTCAGATTTTCTAAGTTCAATATAGCTACTTTCTCTATTATTAAAAATATAATTATAACGTAAACTATAATTATCACTAAATAAACCGCCATCATAATTATTTATTACATTAGCATTATATACAGGTTCACTACTATAAATAAAATTAATAATTTCTCGATCTGATGGATTAAAAGACGTATCTACATATAAACCTGTTTTATCATTTGAATCTAAGCCAAATAGATTTACAGCTATTAAACTGTTCCATTTTCTAGATGTATATCGTAGCCCTAATTTTTTAGTTTCTAAGTTTGCTGTATTATCATCATTCTCATCTTTTATATATGTTTTTCCTATTTGATAGTCTATCCAAAAATTATTTTCTAGATATTGTTCTCCCATTAAGTTTATATCTGTTCTACTTGTATCATCATAATCACTATAATTATTTACTTCAGCATAAACTTCTCCGGATTTTTTATTTCTAAAACTCCCCCCCCCGCCTTAGCATATCTATCTTCAGTTTTATATTTATCATGTAATTCATTTACTAATTTTTCAGCTGTTTTATAATCTCGTATTTCTTCTTTTGTTGATATTTGTACAATAGATTCTAATGCTGTATCATGCATTTCTTCATCTTTTGCCATTAAATAAGCTTCATGTAATGCTGTTTGATACTGACTTTCTTTTACTAAATCATCAACATAAATAGCATGATATCGTTTATCATATTTTATTAATTCTTGGTAAAGAACATCTGCTGCTTTATATTTACCCTGTTTTAATAAAGTATTTCCTTCTCTTAAAATACGTGCAGGAAAATTATCATTACTATTTTTTTGCATACTTAATATGTTTTCATATACACTTTTTCCAGTATCAAAATCGCCATTCAAACAACTATAATATGCTAATCTATATCTATCTTCTGTATTTACATCTTGTTGTTTATATAAATACTTATAGATATCTAGTGCTAAATCATATTTTTTTGAACGTATATAACTATCAGCTAATTCTCTTAAAACAAATATAGGTGTTTCTTCATAAGAAGAATAATATTTATCATATATTTGAGGTACTTGTTCAGATTTAGCTAACATATTTAATGAAGTCATATAATTTCCAATCATACTGCCACTAGCCATATGATTATTTATATATTCTCTTAACAATTTTTCAGCATCATCATATCTAGCTAATTTTATATAACTTATAGATAAATTATTTACTATATCAATCTTTTTTATAATTTTCTCTGTATTTTCATCGTATGCATCTAAAATTTGTTTCCATTCGTATGCAGCCAAGCTCCAATTTTCTACACTACTATAAGATAGTGCTTTTTGAATTTTTATATTTACATCATTTGGGTATTTTTTTTCTAGTTCATCATATAATTCATTCGCATCTTTTATACGAGACATTTTTATATATATTTGACTCAATAAAATAGTTGCTTCTTTATCATCTTTATTTACTAGAGGTTGTAATATTTCTTCTGCTTTATTTAAGTTCATAATTCTATAATATGATGAAGCTATATTTAATAGTACATAATCAGGCATTCCATCATATTTATTTTTTTCATAAACATCAATAGCCTCTTGATATTTTCCAGCCCAATTCAATATTGTAATATAATCATTTATAGTTTTATAATCCGTTTTTTCTGATTTATATAAATTATCTAATATATTCAATGCATAGTTATAGTTTCCTTCTCTAGCTTTAATTACAGCATCTTCTCTAATAGCATTTCTTTCATCATTAGTTAAATTAGCATATTTATAATTAATAGGATGAGAATTATTCTTTTTATTCATTTTTTCTTTGTATTTTTGTTGATTTTTTTGTACATCTTTAATGATATTATATTTAATTCCATCAATGAAATTTTCATCATTCATTTCTATTAAACATTTTCGTTGGTTTTCTTTTTTTTCTTCAACAATATCATTTTTTTTATTAATAAATACATCATCATTTAATTCAACAGCATACTTAGAATTATTATTTTTGTTTATTGTTTCTTGTTTATTAATTTTAAAATCATCTACTATATCATTAAATTCATCTTGTTCTATATTATTTATATTATTGTCTATATCTTGGTTTAAACCTTTATTATAGATAACTTTATCTTTAAAATCATTTTGCCATTTACTTTCATCTTCTTGAATAATTCTACATCTTTTATTTAATATTCTATTTTTATTAAAGGTCTTAACATCTTCTACCGATAATTTCTTATTTTTATCTATTAATTTTATATTATTATCAATTTGCTTTATATCATTTAAATTGATTTCTGAAAGATGTAAATATTGTTCTTGAACTATATTTATACTTGCTTTGTCTTCAATAATGGTATCTGTTTTTATATTAGCTAAAGCAGGTGTTGTTAAAGTTACATTAACAACAACACCTATACTTATAGCGTATAAAATATTTTTCACTAGTAAAGTATTATTCATAATAATTCCTCTTTTTTATTATTTGCTAATTATATAATTTAATGATATAGTTAATGAATTATCTATTATATAAACAAAAACCATTTGTTAATATTTATATGAGTATAAATATATAGTATCATATATATTTAAATTCGTATAGGTATTTTGATTTATAAATCAATATGTGTAGTATAACGTTTATCCATTTTATTATAGATGTGAGCATATTTACTAGTTATATTAACATTGCTATGACGTAAAACTTGTTTTACTATTTGTAAATCTTTTGTATCTTTATAAAGTAAAGTGCCACATGTATGGCGGAGCATATGACAGCTTATACCTTCTTTTTTTAATCCTGCTTTAGTCAGCCATTTATCTACATTATAACGAATACCTCGTCTATCCATTCTTTTTCCTTTTACTTGATTAGTCAAAGTTGTAAATACTGGCTCTCCAAATTCATCAATAAAGGCAAAATCAAATGGTCGTATTTTTAAATATGCTTGTAATAAAATTAAAACATCATCACGAGGATAAATAAAATCATTATGCCCTTTACCATGAATATATATTGTCTTCATCTCCCAATTTATATCATTGACAGACATGCGATGAACTTCCACTGTTCTTAATCCTTCTAATGCCATAAGCATAATGATGATTTTATCTCTTAAATATTCAATATGTTTTTCATCGTAATCAGGTATAATATTTAATAAATCTCGTAGTTGTTCTAATGTAAGAAATTTCATAGGAGAGATTTCACTTGCTTCATGTATTTTCACACCTACATCTTTAGCAGGACTATTTTCTATTAATTTTAATTTTACAGCAATATTATAGAATTGTTTTATCGCATTTAGCTTTACCTTAATACTACCTTTTTTCATATTCATTTTTATTAAAAAATCTCGATAATACATAAATTGATATTCTGTTATCTTTAATGGATGCACTTTATTTGTCAAACACCATTTTATATAACTATCAATAGCAGAACAATAACTTCTTAAAGTGTCTTCTGATGGTTCACCTTGAGAAAGATATCTTTTCAATAAAGTTTTATAATTCAATAATAAAGTATTTTCATTTATCTCTTCTTGTCGTAAATAATCTTTTACTAAAAAATCATTATCATCTATTTTTATTAAATTTGCCAAAAATCTCACTCCTGTTTAAATATAAGATAAAGTTATTTATTATATATCAATTCACCTATTTAATATAAATAATAATAAATATTGATTTAAAATTATTTTTATTACATATAAATTATTATTTTTATATAGCTATCTATTTTATATTAATAATTTATTGATTTTAAGTATTTATAAAAATCATTTATTATAATTATAGCTGTTTTAAGCGTTTTATTTTTTGTTTTAATATAAATATATGCAAAAGAAAATAAAACCTCTTAAAATCGATTTTAAATAAAATTTTTACATATAATGAATTTGTTTTTTCAAAAATAAGCTTTCCTTTTATTTTAACTTCCTATTTTTTATGAAATAGGAAGTTGAACTAATTATATCATCAATTTATATGATTAGTAAATAATAAGTAATGAAATCCGTTAATAATATATTTAATTTTCTGTATATTTTATTTTTAATTTATTAATAATTATTATTTAATTAATAAATTTATCTAAAATATAAAAATAATGTTTAAATAACAGTTATTAAAATTTAATTATTATTAATTTTAGACATGTAATAAATTTATGTATTATATAGGATATACCTATATAAAAAGAGGTAATATTTTATATACTAAACAAATATGATAAAATATTTACGAGGTGATTATTATGGCAAAACGCCCTAAAATAAAAATAACATTAATCGATAGAAAAGGACCTTGCGGTTGTCATCGAGGTCATAAGATAGGTGATAGTTTTGATTTTGATACACAACGTGGTGAATTATGCCCTATGGCGATGCATGTAGCATTTCCTTATATTGATATTTTAAGATATGGTGGTTCTATACCTAATCAACCAAAAGGCACAGCTGTATTTTGTTGCCCAGACGTAGATACCATAAACGTCTTTAAAATAGAGAAGGAAGATATTTAATTTATAATAGTTTTGATAATAAAATGGAAGTAATAACATATTATTTTGGTTATTACTTCCATTTTATTATTAATTAGTATTAAAGTTTAAATTCATATAATATTATTAAATTCTTATTACTTCCAACATATCAAATTTATCTTTTAATTTTTTCTCCTCATCAAAAGAAAATATTGACTCATCAAATTGAATAAATAAATTCTTTTTTGCTCTACTAAAAGCAACATATGCAATACGATGTTCTTCTTTATCTAATAAAGGATTTAATAAAAATGTTTTTATATCTTTAGTTCCTATCACAAAAACATTTTTAAATTGATTACCTTTGGCTTTATGAATTGTAATATGTTCACTTGTATCTTCTGGGATATTCATATATATTGCAATACTTTGATAATCTGTATTTTCATAAAAGCTCTTTACTTTTCCAGACTTAACAGATGGAAGTTGCTCATTAAATGGTTTTATTAATTCGTAAAAATTTAATAATGTTTTTTTTGAATACGAATCATATTGAGCAAGTAATCTTGATAGAATTTTTATTACTTGTTTTTTAGAATTTTGATTTTCAGTAAATATACGTTCTAAATATTTAATTGCTTCTTTAAATTTACCATTTTGAGCTAACTCAATAGAATGAATAAAATCTAATACATAATGTCTTCTTCCTCTTTTGTCTTTATCCACATTTTCATATATCTTAAGAATATCTGTAGCAATTTTACTATCATTTATATCTTTTTTCATAGCATTTGAAGTTATATTGTCTCTAGACAAAGATATAATTTTTTCTTCTGGTATATTTCCACAAAGTTCTTTAGCTTTTTGATATGCAGATACTCTATTTCCTACTATAATATAAATATTATTTTTACTTTTATTATTACATATTTCTTGTTTAATATCAGTACGTAAAATATTTAAAAAACTCACTATCTCATAACTACTTCTACGATTTTCAAGAATTGTAAAATCACAATTTGTATCAACTTTAAAATTATAAAATAATGAACAATCTGCTCCTTGAAAGGAATATATAGATTGTGCTTTATCTCCAATAACACCAACAATTGTTTCTTTTTCTTTTATTTTATTAATAATATATGCTTGTATGGGTGATGTATCCTGATATTCATCTAAAAAAATATATGGAAATTTAGCACGCAAAATATTTAATATAAATGGGTATTTATTAATTAAAATTACGGAAAAAAACAAAACATCATTATGATCAATCTTTCCTTTTTTCCAATATATTTTTTTAAAATCAATTAAATGCTCTGATAATATTTTTAAATTAGCCTTACTGAAAAAAATTGTTTTTGATACACTTTGATAAACTGCTTTAGATGAATTACATTGAAATGTAGCTTTCCCATTTTTATAAATACATTGTATCGAATTAATCCAATTTTTTAATGCTGTAAATTGTTCTGGAAGGTTTAATAATTGATTTCTTGTATTTGGTTTTTTTAAACTATTAAAAATATCATCTTCTAACCATTCTTTCAAATCTTTGCCACTTACAAAAAAATCATCATGACCTGTTACTAATTTACAATTAATATTATATTCCATAGATATAAATGATAAATATGGTTTTACAATATTTTTATATAAAAAACTATGAATCGTTGATACTTCAACTTTTTCTGAAGTACTTTTACCTAGTCGGTGTAAAAGAGTATTTACGCCTGTATTAGTATAAGTAATACAGGCTATTTTTCGAACACATGACAATCTATTTGAATTTCGCACAACATTTTTTATATGATTTACTAGAAATTCTGTTTTACCAGCACCAGGACCAGCTTCAACTTTAAAATTTTTTTCAATACAAATTTTATCTTTAGATGTAATAATCACTTTTATTTACACACCCATTCAATTGCATCTTTTATATATTGTGGAACATGAAATTCTTCAATAGCTCCAACAGGATTTTTTGTATATTTATCTTGCAAAATAGTAGCAAGTTCTAAAGCATTTTCGCCTTTTCCTACAGAATTTAAATAGCGAGATGCAATGATAGCTTTTTTCTTTTTATCTTCTGTCCATATATTAGAAGATACTTTTTTTAATGCAGTAGCAATTCTAGTTTTTTCTTCACCATTTCGTATATATTCTAATAATTCTTCTGCTGTTTTCTTACAATCAAAGTACATCATAAGTTTTTCTAATTCTTTTTTATTTCTTAATGATGATGTAATTAACGATTTACATTTTGGATTTTCAAAAGCTATTTGATATTCAAGAGTTTTTCCGAATGTTTTATCTTGAGTAAAAAATTTAATATTAGGAGGTATATCTCCTTCATAATCATTTAAAAAATTATTTTGAATATATGTATATTGTGTTAAATCTACATTATATTCATAAGGATAACAACTTTTTTGATTACTTTCATCTATTTTTTGTCTCATTGGATCTATATCGGTAATACAAGCTATTTTACGATTAATAGTATTTTGTTTATTACTATCAAATAAATATAAGAAATGTTTGAAATATCTACCACCAACATTAATGACAGAAATATGATTTTCAGCAAGATTTATTCCTATATAATTAGCAAAAACAGGGATTAATAATTGTTCAGCTATTCCTTCTACTAAAATAATTTTTTCAGCAAATAACATATTTGACTTAGTTGCATCAAAAAAACGTTGGACGTAATTTTTACTAAGGTTATTTTCTAGAAATACTTTTCCTGGATACGAAACTTTAATTTCTTTTTGTACTTTATATAAACAAATTAAATCTTCAAGTAATGCAGAAGATGTAATATGTGTAGAATGAGATGTTATAAATACTTGTCTTACTTTTTTATTTTTTAAATTATCTTTTAAAAACTTTACAAATTGAAATTGCATTGTAGGATGTAGATGTGCTTCTGGTTCTTCAATTACTAAAATTGGAAATACTTTAGCATTACTACCTAAATAGCTACCATCTGAATCAACTTGCATTTTTGCTAAAAGTAATGACATAAAAATTAAATTATTATATCCTAATCCATTATTTCCAATAGGAAGTTTTAATCCTGTTTCTTGTTGAATAAGTAATTGCAAAATTGAATAAACTTCTGCTTCACTCATTGAGCCTCCAAATATTGGTTTCGAATGATCAAATGAAGCTCCTACATGATCTGCATAAGTTAATATCTCATTTGTACCATTTTTTAAACGCTCTTTTAATACTTGAATTAATTCGTCTGATTTTTGTTTGAAAGATTTTTTTCTTTCATCAATCTTTTTAGTTTGTTCTTCTTTTTGAATATTTTTTTTAGATTTTATATCATAATCTAAAAAGAAATCAATAACATTTTTTAAAAGTGCATTTTTTCCAGAAAACATATCTCTTTCAACATCACGAATTGCATCCATAAATTGAAAATCAAACTTTGAAAGATTACTACTATCTACTTGTATTTGATTTTCTGGATTTCCTACCCAGATTTTATAAATATATAAGCGAATAAATAAATTTTCTATTCTTGTCCATATATCTTCTACTTCATTAATATTTTTAACAGAATTTATATATGTATCTTCATATTCTTCTGGTAAAAAAAACTCATATTGTAATTGAGCCAAATAAGGCTCTTCTAATTTAATAAGCCAATTACTGACTGTAACCAATTCATCACTCATTAAATCTTCATCATTTGATTGAGATAGTTTTACAGCAATTATAATTTTAGGAGAATGTTTCTTTAAATCTTCTATTTTCATGTTATTATAAAAATCATCTATATTTAATTGCTTTTGAACTTTTCCATCAAAAATTATGGATAGAGCTTTTAATAAATTTGATTTTCCTGAATTATTAGGACCAATAAGTATATTAATACCATCTTTAAAATCAACGGAAATGTTATTAAATCCTCTATAATTTTCTATATAAATATTTGATATATACAATGTAAAATACACCTCGCAATTAAATATATATTAAGTAATTATATCATATTTTTATTATTTTAAAATAAACATTAATATAATAAAAAGTATAGTCATCTAACTTAATTATATATTGACAAAATAATATTTATCCTTATATAATTAAACTAGATAAATATAAAAATATAATAGTAACAAACTACATTAATCCCTAAAATACTTGCTTCTACTGACCGCTTTTGTAGAAGCTTTATTTTTTATCTAAATAAAAAAAGATAGACAGAAAATCTTCTGTCTATCTTTTTTCTTTATTGAGGGATTTATTTTTTATTGATATATTCAATAATTACATCTGCAATATCTTCAAGGGATTTATGGCTAGTATTAACACTTAAATCATAATTTTTAGGATTTCCCCATTCTTTGCCTGTATAATAAGCATAATACTCAGCTCTTTTAGCATCTTCTTGATTTAATTCAATAACAGATTTTCCATCATATACTGTTCTACCGCGTTCTTCACGATATTCATCATTTGCACAAACAAATACAGAACATACATTTTCATTGCCTTGTAAAACAGCATCTGCACATCTACCAAGAATAATGCAATTACCATCTTTAGCTAAACGGCGAATAATTTCAGATTCTTGTTCAAACATTTTATGGTTCATTGGTTTAGCACCGCTCATACCAAAAATGTAAAATGGCATGAATTTAAGAGAAAGTGGTGGCACATTATCTTCAAATTCTTTTAATTGACTTTCACTCATGCCACTAATACCTAATTGAGCAGCAGCCATATGCACGATTTGTCTATCATATAATTTATAACCTAATTTTTCAGCTAAAATATTTGCGAGTTCACGACCGCCACTACCATATTGACGACTGATTGCTATAACATTATTTTTCACAAAAAGACCCTCTTTCAAAATTATTTATTAATTAATCATTTGTTTTGCGGAAAGCTAAAGAATATCCTAAAACAACTGCAAAACATACTACAGGTAAATAGAATGCTGTTCTAATAGCTGCTTCTGCTGCGGAGAAACCACTAACCATGAAGCTTAATGCACTAGAGTCAACTAACCAGCCCATGATAGGAGTGATTATTGCACCACCTAAGATAGCCATGATTAAACCTGCTGCACCGAATTTTACTTCAGCACCAAGACCACGAAGAGCAATACCATAAATTGTTGGGAACATTAAGCTCATGCAACCAGAAATTGCAATTAAGCAATATACAGATACAGATGTTGGTAAATAAATTGTACCAAGGCAACATAAGATACCGCCTAAAGCGAAAATTGCCATCATTTTTTGCAGGAACAAAGTATTTCATTAAATATGTGCAGAGCCATCTGCAAGCGATAAATAATACCATTGCGTAAATATAGTAGTTAACAGCGTCAGCTTCAATGATATTTTTTGTAGCCATGATATATTTAATAGTCCATGTCCAAACTGCGATTTGTACACCTACATAGAAGAACTGAGTGATAACGCCCCAATAGTAACGAGGATTTTGTAATAATTTACCAAATGCTTGAGGAACAGTCATTGCTACACGACCATCTTTATCATTTAATTTACTTCTAAAGAAGATAACCCAAATGATGAATGCAATTAAGATTAAGCCAACATAAGGAACACATACCCAGAAAAGTTCTGTATCTCTGATAGCTGAAAGTTCAGCAGGGGACATAGCTAGTCTATCATCTAAATCAGCAGGATTCAAGTTTGCTAAGATAATATATTTTGCTAAGAATAAACCAGCCATTGAACCTACAGGGTTGAATGCTTGAGCGAAATTCAATCTGCGAACGCTTGTTTCTTGAGCACCTAAAGATAATACGAATGGATTACATGTTGTTTCTAATACGGATAAACCACCAGCTAAGATAAAGATTGATACTAAGAATAAATTATAACTTTGCAAAATAGCAGCTGGGATATAACCAAATGCACCTATCATATAGAAGCCAAGACCTACTAAAACACCAACACGATAGGAATATTTTTTAATGATAAATGCTGCTGGCATAGCGAGTACAGCATATGCACCATAGAAAGCAACTTGTACTAAAGAAGAGTCAACTGCTTTAATCATAAAGATTTTAGCAAATGAAGGAACTAAGTTATCTGTCATATTGTTTAATAAGCCCCAAAGAGCAAAACAAGATACTAGTAAGAAGAAATAAATTCTATATTGGGCAGGAACTACTGGTATACTGCTGCTATTATTTGCAACATTTTTTTCACTTAATGTATTTGCATTATTTTCCATGATAAAACCTCTCTTAAATATTTATACACGAACAAAAATCACATAATTAATCTACTACAACACCTTTTTGCAACATGATATTAGCATAAAGAGCTTTTTCACTTGTAGCGATAATAGCATAAGCTGTTTTAGCTTCTTCGTAGAAAGCAAATCTTTCAATATTGCCGATAGCATTTGCTCCACGTTCATCATGTTTAGCTACGATTTCTTTATAAGTATCCCAAATAGGAGTTTCTACTGTATCACCAGGCATTACTTCCATGAGATTAACAGGTTTATCAACATAAATATCTAATGGGAAAACTTTTAAAATTGCATCTAATAATTCAGGAACACCATGACCATCACATCTGATTACTATTGCATTTTTACCCATGGACTCTGCTGGGAAATTTCCATCAGCGATAACAATTCTATCGCTATGACCCATTTCACAAAGTACCTTTAATAATTCAGGTGATAATATTTTAGGAATATTTTTTAACATAATAAACTCTCCTTAACATTTTTATATATTTCGTCCCAATTTTCATCTTTTTGAGGTTCATAAACAGTAACATTTTCAGAATTAGCAATTATCTTGCGTGCTTCTTTAATATCTTTTATTTCACCTAACGCCATTAACTGTAGTGCAATATTTCCCATTACTGTAGCTTCTACAGGTCCTGCCACTACTTTTCTACCACAAACATCAGCTGTTAATTGACATAATAATTTACTTTGAATACCGCCACCAATGATGTTTAATGTATCATATTTTTTACCAGTAGCCATTTCAATTTGTTCTAAAGCAAATCTGTATTTAACAGCTAAGCTCTGATCGATACAACGAACGATTTCTGCTTCATTTTGAGGAACGTATTGACCTGTGCGTTTGCAATATTCTTGAATTCGTTTTGGAATATTACCTGCTGGAATAAATTCTTCACTGTCTGTATCAATAAAGGAATTTATCATGCCCACTTTACTAGCCATCTGTTCAAGTTCACCAAAGCCATATTCTTTACCTTCTCTAATCCATTGACGACGACTTTCTTGAATGAGCCACAATCCGATGATATTTTTTAAGAAGGAAGTTTTATTATCTGCTCCGCCTTCATTAGTAATATTCAAACTTGCGGAAGTTTCATTGATTATAGGTGTTTTTAATTCTGTACCTAATAAGGACCATGTACCACAAGATAAGAATATGAAATCATCTTCTTGAGTTGGTACTGCTACCATAGCTGATTGAGTGTCATGTCCTGCTACAGCAATTACATCTATTTCATTTATTCCTAATTCTTCGCTGATTTGTTTGCTTAACTTACCAATTTTTGTTCCTGGTTGAACAATTTTAGTGAATATATTTTTCGGTAAATCCAAATTTTCAATAATTTCTGAAGACCAAGTTTTGTTTTTAGCATCTAATAATTGAGTTGTGGATGCTATTGTATATTCCGTACATTTTTCATTAGATAAGAAATAATTTAATAAATCCGGCATTAATAATAAAGTTTCAGCTTTTTGCAATAATTCAGGTTGATTTTCTTTTAATGCCATCAATTGGAAAAGAGTATTTAATTCCATAAACTGGTTGCCTGTAATGCTATAAACAGTATCTTTATCCAATTTAGCAAAAACTTTTTCCATCATACCTTTTGTTCTAGCATCTCTATAATGAACAGGATTTTCTAAAAGTTTGCCATCTTTATTTAAAAGACCAAAATCTACGCCCCATGTATCTATACCTAGGCTTTTTATTTCACCTTCTTGTTTTGCTTTAATCAAGCCAATCTTTATATCGTGAAATAATCTTAATACGTCCCAGTACATAGTATCTAATAAAATCACAGGATCATTTGTGAAGCGATGAATTTCTTTCAAAGAAATTTTTTCACCATCAAAACTACCAATGATAGCTCTACCACTAGAAGCTCCAAAATCTAAGGCTAAAACCTTAACATCTTTTTTCATGTTTTCACTCCTCACTGTTAACTTTTAACCTTATTATATCAACACCTAGGTATTAAATCTTGTTATATTATCACTAAAAATAGCACAATATTCACTTTTAATAAATAATTTGAAAATTTTATATAAAATCATAAAACAAAATAAACTAACAAAATCATAAATATAAACAACAATTATATATATCTTTAGTTTTAATTTAAATAAAAAAACAGCCCAATGATATATTGGGCTGTTCGTAAATAATTAGTCTTCTTTATAATGTTTATAACCTGGGTGTCTGCCTTTTACGCCATAGTAGCTGCGTAAGTTGATGAGTTTATCAATATTTTCACGAGAAATTTCTTTTGGTCCACCTAAAAGATAAGCATTTAAGTTGATTTTAGCAAATAATTCTAATGTTTCCATTTTGTAATAAGCTTCCACCAAATTAGAACCAACAGTCAATGCACCGTGATTTTCTAATAATACAGCATCATGTTCTTGAATGTAAGGTGCAATAGCTTCAGGTACCTCGTAAGTAGAAGGTGTTCCATAAGGGGTGATAGGAATAGAACCTAATGCTACTACTGTTTCGATCATATCATATCTATCTAAAGGTACATGAGCTACAGCAAAGCCAGTAGCTGTTGGGGGATGTGCGTGAAGCACTGCACCTACATCTTCACGGTCAGCATAGCAACGTAAATGCATTTTGATTTCAGAAGATGGTCTATATCCTTCATTAGCTTCTAAAATTTCGCCTTCTGCATTAATACGTACTAATTTTTCAGGAGTGATGAAACTTTTGCTAATTCCTGTTGGTGTAGCAAGGAAAGTACCATCATCTAATTTTACTGTTATATTACCATCATTAGCAGCAACCCAACCTAATTGCCACATTTTATGACAAATATCGCATATCTGTTCTTTTATTTCTTCGTAAGCCATAATAATAAGCTCCTCCAATTAATCTATATTATATTCTAATTATTTATATAAAGGACCATAGTTTTTGCAAGCTCTATAGTCTTGACCTTCTTTATCCATACCAAAAGCATTCCAAGCAGCAGGACGGAAGATTTTATCTTCAGGAACGTTATGCATGCATACAGGAATTCTGAGCATAGAGCATAATGTAATGAGGTCTGCACCGATATGACCATAGCTGATAGCACCGTGATTTGCACCCCAGTTATTCATTACATCATAAGCAGATTTAAATGCACCTTCACCAGTTAAACGTGGAGCGAACCAAGTGCAAGGCCAAGTGTAGTCAGTACGTTTCCAGAGTTTATCAGATACTTCATCTGGTAATTTTACAGTCCAACCTTCTGCAATCTGTAATACAGGGCCTAAGCCTTTTACAAGATTTAAACGAACCATAGTTACAGGCATTTCGCTATTTGTTAAGAAACGGGAGCTAAATCCGCCACCTCTGAAGTAACCATTATCAGCAGGGCACCATTCAGTTGCATCGAGGCAAGCTTTTTGGTCTTTTTCAGTCATTTCCCAGAATGGTTTAATTACGCCATTACCATTTTCATCTTTTGCTTCACCACAAGCATCGATACAAGCAGCACCGGAGTTGATTAAGTGAATAAATCCTTTGGATTCTTTAGCAACGCCTTCTAATTCATAACCAGTAGCCTGTTTAACTGCTTCTGGGCTCCAGTATGTTCTAACGTCAGCAAAGATCTGTGCAGTATTTGTTAATAATTTACCAAAGAGCATACCTACGCCGTTTAATGTATCATTTTCTGTAGCAAGTACATATGGTTCTCTTGCACCATTCCAGTCGAAGGAAGAGTTCATCATTGCTTCTGGGAAGTCGCAGTTTGGATAGAAGTCTGTCCATTGTCTTTGACCTTGGAAACCACCAGCGATTGCATTATGACCTAATTGTTCTTCTTCGCAACCTTCTGGTAAGTTTTTGTTACCATTGTAAAGGTCTTTAATGATACACATCATTTTTACAACAAATTCCCAAGCTTCTTCTTTTTCAGCGTCAGTTTTACGGCAGAAATCTGGGTTTTTATCGAAACCTTGTTTGCAGTTTTCTTTAGTCCATTTTAAAGCTTTTTCAAATTCTGCATGGTCATAAATACCTTCTGTCATACGACGGATAATTTCAACTTCGTCTACAGATTCAACTCTCATGCCGAGGTATTCTTCAAAGAATTCTGGGCTGATGATGGAGCCTGCAATACCCATTGTAATGGAACCAATCTGTAAGTAGGATTTACCTCTCATTGTAGCAACAGCTACAGCTGCACGACCAAATCTTAAAAGTTTTTCTTGAACATCTTCTGGGATATCTGTAGCATCTGCATTTTGAACATCATGTCCATAAATACCGAAAGCTGGAAGACCTTTTTGTGCATGGCTTGCAAGTACAGAAGCAAGATATACAGCACCAGGACGTTCAGTACCATTGAAGCCCCAAACACCTTTGATTGTTTTTGGATCCATATCCATTGTTTCAGAACCATAGCACCAGCAAGGAGTTACTGTTAAAGTAATATCTACGCCTTCTTTTTTGAATTTTTCTGCACAAGCAGCAGCTTCAGGTACACGACCGATTGTTGTATCAGCGATAACTACTTTTACAGGTTCACCGTTAGAATATTTGAGGTTTTCTGTAAATAATTTAGCAGCAGCTTTTGCCATGCCCATAGTTTGTTCTTCTAAAGATTCTCTAACTTTTAAAACGCCTCTACGTCCGTCAATTGTAGGGCGGATACCAATTACAGGATAATCTCCAATTAATCTGTTTGTTGCCATTGTAAAATTCCTCCTAAGAAATCTTTTTTATTTTGTATATGTCTTTTTGTTTGTTATTCACTTGATGATTAAATTATAGCAACTAAATATTAATAATGCTTGTTATATTATCACTAAAAATATAATAATATTCACTTTTTAAAAATTGTATGAAACTTTACATTTTTAGAAATATAAGTATAATAGTAATATAAAATCTTATTTATTAGGAGAATAGTTATGAAACATGATAGTTATAATGAACAAAGAGAACGTGGTAATTTTTCATTTCCTGTAGAATATCATTATGTAACTAATCATCATCCACGCTATAACATGCCATATCATTGGCATATTCAATATGAGATTATTCGTGTATTAGAAGGAAAAATTGTAATTTCTATAGATGAAAATGAATATACAGCTAGTGCCGGAGATATAATTTTTATCACAGATGGTTGTGTTCATGGAGGAAAAGCTTTTTTAGAAAATACTATATATGAATGTATGGTATTTGATAAGAAATTATTTGAAACAAATGTGGGCGATAAAAATATTCTTCAAAAATTTTTTGAACATCATTTAATTATCAATAGTTATTTTAATAATGAATATACCGATATTCACCGCACCATATGGACTATATTTGATGCATTGAAGACAAAATCCAGTGGATATGAATTTATCGTACTTGGCTGTTTATTTAATTTCTTTGGTTTAGTTTTAAAACACAATCTCTATACGAAATCTTTTACAAATTTTATAAGTAGTAATCAGAAAAACATTCATAAATTGAAAAAGGCATTTCATCTTATTGAAACTTCATATAGTCAACCATTAACTTTAGAAGATTTAGCTAATACTTCTGGATTATCACCGAAGTATTTTTGCCGATTTTTCCAAAGTATGACTAATAAAACACCTATTGCCTATTTAAATTATTATCGAATTGAATGTGCTTGCAGTAAATTAATCAGTGATAAAGACCAATCCATCACTGATATAGCTTATAGTTGTGGATTTAATGATTTATCTTACTTTATAAAAACATTCCGTAAATACAAAAATACAACACCAAATAAATACATCAAATCTTATTTTGAATTAACCAATAAATAGAAAAAGCTCTTATTAACCTTATAATCAAAGTTAATAAGAGCTTTTTTATTTAATAAAATCATTATTATTCGCTAACAGTTTCTGTCCTTTTATTATCTTGAAAAGAATTTTTCAATGGCTGTAAAGGGCTAATAGTAGAAATAGCATGTTTATAAACCATCATCTGTTTTCCAGCAGAATCCAAAATAACTGTGAAATTATCAAAACCTTTTACATTTCCACGTAATTGGAAGCCATTTGTTAAATGGATAATAACTCCTACATTTTCTTTTCTCACTTGATTTAAAAAAACATCTTGTAAATTTATTGTTTTGTTTGGCATCTTAAGGGTCCTCCAATTAAAATATAATTCTTTTCTTAACTAATTTAATTAGTTTATTTATAGTGCTTTTATTATCTCAATAATAAAATTATATGTCAATTATTATAAGATATTAAAATGTGCCTTACAGTCATTCAATACAGTAGTTAACAATTCATTTTCACTTAATTGCTCTACATCATACCAAGAAATATATGGCATTTTCTTATACCATGTAAACTGTCGTTTAGCAAAATGACGAGTAGCTTTTTTCATTTCATAAACAGCAGTATCTAAATCAATATCTCCATTTAAATAACTAGCGATTTCTCGATAGCCAATTCCTTTCATGGATTGCCAATCAACCTTCGCGCCATTTTGTAGTAGAGATTTTACTTCATCTACAAATCCACAATCCATCATAATATCAACGCGTTGATTAATTCTATCATATAAATTTTGACGACTGCGGTTCAAACCTATAATATAGGCATCATAAATTAATTCACCAGTCAATTCATAATGATTTTTTTGTGAAATCTGCTCTTTACCTAAATGATATACCTCTAAAGCACGAATAATGCGATTGAAATTATTAATATGCAATCTTTGAGCCGTCTGTGGGTCTACTTCTTGTAACATTTTATAAACATATTCTTTGCCATGTTCGCTTGCTAGTTTTTCTAAATGCTTCCTATATTCAACATCGCCAGAAGTTTCGTTAAAAATATAGCCTTCAAGCAAGGATTTTACATATAAGCCTGTACCGCCAGCTAAAATAGGAATTTTTCCTTCATTATTTATCTGTTCAATTAAAGGTTTAACCTTATCATGAAAATCACTTACATTAAAATTTTCCCAAGGCTCTAAAATATCAATGATATGATGTTTTATTCCCTTCATTTCTTCTAATGTAGGTTTAGCCGTACCTATATCAAAACCCTTATATACTAACATACTATCGCCAGAGATTATTTCTGTGGATAACTTTTGAGCCAAAGCTATGCTAAGATTTGTTTTGCCTACAGCAGTTGGCCCTAAAATAACGATTAATTTTAATTTTTCCATCTTATTTTACTAAATCCAAAGATGAACCAACAGGCACGATATCTACGCTAGCATGTGAAATACTTTCTGCATATGATTTAAAAGCTTCAGGATTTTCAGCAATAACAGGCCATGTATTATAGTGAACAGGAATAGCATGTTTTGCATTCAATAATTGAACAGCTTTAGCTGCATCTTTAGCGTCCATAGTATAATTACTGCCAATTGGTAAAATAGCATAATCAATTTGTTGTTTTTCACCGATAAGAGCCATATCGCTAAATAAAGCTGTATCACCAGCAAAATAAACTACAGTATCATCATTGAACTTAATTACAAAACCGCAAGGTATTCCACCTTCTACACCTGCACTATGCAATGCAGGAACCATAGTTACTATACCAAATGGGAAAGTAAAAGAACCACCTAAATTCATACCATGAACATTTTCATAATCACTTGGTAATTTTGTCAAAACTTCTGGAGTGGAAATAACTTTCGCACCTGTTTTTTGTGCAATTTGTGTAGCATCTCCATAATGATCTCCATGAGCATGAGTCAATAAAATATAATCACATTCTACATCATCAGCAGAAATACTTGCTACTGGATTTCCTGTCAAAAATGGATCAAATAATAATTTTTCACTATCTGTTTCAAGCAAGAAACAAGCATGTCCATAATATTTAAATTTAATCATTTAAAATCACCTTCTCTGAATTTATTCATCAAAATGTAATAATTCTTTTCGCTTTCTAGCATTAGTCAACATTTCTTCAGCATTTTCAAGTGAAGCTTGTGTTAAATCTATGCCTGATGACATTCTAGCAATTTCAGCGAGTTTAGCATCATAATTAATTTCATCAATGGTAGTAAAGGTTTTATTATTTTTAGTTTCTTTACTGATATAAAAATGAGCATCTGCCATCGCTGCAATCTGTGGTAAATGAGTGATACATATAACTTGTCTATATAGGGCAATGCGAGCAATTTTTTCAGCCATCATTTGAGCTGTTTTTCCTCCAACACCTGTATCCACCTCATCAAATACCATCAAATCAATATCATCTTTTTTTGCGGTAATAGTTTTTAAAGCTAAAGCAATACGAGACAATTCCCCACCTGAAACGATTTTAGCTAAGGATTTTAAATCTTCACCTAAATTAGCAGAAAATAAAATTTCCACATCATCTGCTCCATTTTCAGTGAAATCATTATTCAAGGTTAAGTTTATGACAAGTTTCGCATCAGCCATAGATAAAGAAGCTAATTCTTTCATGATTGCCATTTCTAAAGCTTTGGCACTTTTTTGACGTAATTCATGCAAAATCAAAGCTTCTTGGGATACATCTTTTGCTAATAAAGATAATTCCTGTTCTAATTTGGCAAGATTATCATCATAATTTTCAATATAGGTCAATTCCTCTTTTGCTTTAGCTAAATAATTCAATATTTCCTCAATAGTATTGCCATATTTTCTTTTCAGCTTGTCGATATCATTCAATCGAGATTGCATCATATCTAACTTTTGAGGATTATAATCTATACTTTCACCATAATTGCGGATTTCGTCTGCACTATCTTGTATTTGGAAATAAGCTTCATCTAATATTTGATGAACTTTAGCCATATTTTCGTCATATTGAGCTAAGTTTTCTAAATCTTTGCGTACTTGGCTCAATGAACTTAAAATAGCAAATTTACCATTTTCACCTTCATAAAGCAATTTATATGCATCTTGTGTCAATAATGATATCTTCTCTGCATTAGCTAAGACTTTTATTTCAGACTCTAATTTCTCATCTTCATCTAAAATCAATTTAGCATTTTCAATCTCGTTGATTTGCCATTTCAGCATATCTAATCGCTGAGCCATTTCTTGTGTATTTATTTTACTATCAGCTAATTTTTGTTTTATTTGTAACCACTGATAATATTTTTCTAAATACGCTTCTTTTTGCTTTTGAATAGCGTTGCCATCATACATATCAATAAGTGATAATTGCTTTATAGGTTTTAGTAATGCCTGATTAGCATGTTGACCATGTATATCTACTAATAACTCACCTAGTTGGCGTAAAATAGCCATTGTCGTATGACAATTATTAATCTGTACGCTATTTTTACCATTTATATTTATCTGTCTAGTTATGATTAAATCATCATCTTCAACTAAGATATTATATTTAGTTAAAAAATCTTTGACTAAGTTGTTATCCAAAGTAAAAACAGCTTCTACTCGCATAAATTCACAACCACTGCGAATAGCATCAATATTTGTTCTTCGTCCAATAACCATACCTAAGGCACCTAATAAAATAGATTTACCAGCACCTGTTTCACCAGTAAGAATATTAAGACCTTTATCAAAATCTATTTGTACATGCTCAATCAAAGCAAAATTCCAAATTGATAGTGTTTTTAACATGAATATCCCCCGAATTAATTAAGCATATCCTGTAATCTTTTCATTATATCTTCTACAGCAGATATAGGTTTTACTACTATAAAAATATTATCATCACCTGCTACTGTACCTATAATTTCAGGCCATTTAGCATAATCTAAAGTAGAAGCTACTGCATTAGCTGCACCAGGAAGAGTTTTTACTACAATGATATTTTCACTGAAGTTCAAACCAACTACAGAATCTCTAAATAAATTTAATAAACGATTTTTAGAATACATCAATTCCTTATCTGTAGGATAAGCATAACGATATCTTCCATCACCTGTAGGAACTTTTATTAGCATTAACTCTTTAATATCACGAGAAACAGTAGCTTGTGTTACTACTATATGTTGTTCTCTTAGAGCATTTGCTAATTCTTCTTGTGTTTCAATAACGGAGTGTTCAATAATTTCCTTAATTCTTGCATGGCGTGTAGCTTTCATGCATATTCACCAACTTTCTCAATCCAACATAATGCTGGAGCATTAAAATTATGATTTATCATTTTATACCAACCTACTGTAAAAGATTTTTTAGGTAAATCCTTTACAAATAGTTTTATAGACTGATACTCTTTTAAGCCTTCTTCATGACCTGGATACATAACAATTGCAACATAACCATTTATATTTAAATTGTTTAATATTTTATCTATGGTCTTTAATGTTGTATCGTCTTTTGTCGTGAATTTATGATCTCCACCTGGTAAATATCCCAAATTAAAGATAGCTATATCTATTTTTGTCTGTATATAGTTATCAATATTTTCATGTGAATCATGAATAAATGATATATTTTCTAGTGGTAAATTTATATTATCTTTATTTTTTATTAATAAAGCTTTTGTATTTTCTATAGCTTCTTTTTGGATATCAAATGCATATATCTGAGCATTATTTAAGGCATTTTGAGCTAGAAACAGTGTATCATTGCCATTTCCAGCTGTAGCATCAACTATTATTTTTGCTTCATTTAATCTATCTTTTAATAAGCAATGTGCTAACTGAATTGAGTTACTGAGCTTTTGCATGGAAAATTCCTCTTTTATTATAATTTAAAATAAAAATCTATCTATTATAAACAGAGTTTATTCATAAATGTTTGATAGAAATTTTTATCTTCAAATCTAACTATCTGTGCTGGAAAATTCGCTTTTTCAATTATAATTTCATCATCTGGCTCAATATCAACGCCTTCTTGTCCATCTAATGTTAAGTTTACACTTCTCTTTGTCATACTAATGATATTGATGATATTCAAAGCAACTTTTTCACTTTCATCAATAACCATAGGACGAATGAAGCAAGAATGTGGGCATATTGGTGTCAGTATAATTCCTTTTACTTTAGGATTTACAATTGGCCCTCCAGCAGATAAAGAATATGCTGTTGAACCTGTAGGAGTCGATATTATCAATCCATCAGCTTTATAATTTGTTACCATATAATCATTGATAGCTACACCAAAATGTAGCATACGTGATACACCGCATTTACTTACAACTACATCATTTACAGCACTGCCAATATAGTTTATTTTCCCTTGTCTTTTTATATATGCAGACAACATTAATCGCTCTTCTATTTTATATTGTCTATTGATGATTTTTGTCAGTTTGGCTTCAATTTCTCCTGGTTCAATATCTGCTAAAAATCCTAAATGTCCAATATTAATACCACATACAGGTATACCATTTTTAGCCAGTCTTCTACAAAGACCTAATAAAGTACCATCTCCACCGATGCTAATCGCCATATCAATATATTCTTTTTCAATGTTTCGATTGATTAATTCTTCATGATAGAAAAATTTACCTTCTTTTGGCGGTAATAATAATTCAATATTATATTGATTAGCAAATTTTATTACTCTTTCTAAAATCTCCCCAGCTCCTGATTTAGTTACATTAGGATAAATAGCTATTCTCATTAAATATTGTCCCCCTATTTATCTAATTGTGCATGTGCTTTTTGTACAATATCTTTTATCAAATTGTCATCAATGTTACTTTGATGTTGTTTATCTAAATCTAATAAAATTAAATATTCAATATTTCCTTCTGGCCCTTTTACTGGAGAATATGTCAATTCTCTAGGTACAAATTCTAATTGTGTACTTAAATCTACAATCTTTTTGATTACTTCTTCATGTACACTAGCTTCACGAACTACACCTTTTTTACCTACTTTATCTTTTCCTGCTTCAAATTGAGGTTTTATTAAAGCAACTATTTTACCATCATCGCTAAGTAAAGTTTTAGCTACAGGTAAAACTTTATCTAAAGAGATAAAAGCTACGTCGATAGAAGCAAAGTTTATAGGTTCACCTATATCTTCTGGTGTAACATAGCGAATGTTTGTTCTTTCCATATTTACTACGCGTTCATCTGTACGCAATGACCATGCTAATTGTCCATAGCCTACATCTATAGCAAAAACTTTTTTTGCTCCATTTTGCAAAGAACAATCTGTAAAACCACCAGTTGAAGCACCAATATCTGCTACAACTAAATCTGTTAAATCTAATTTAAATTCTTTGATGGCTTTCGCTAATTTTAAACCGCCACGGCTTACATATCCTATGCTATCACCTAAAACACGGATAACAGCATCTTCTTTTACCATAGTTCCTGGTTTATCTATTTTTTGACCATTAACTAATACTAAGCCTGCCATTATAGTTGTTTTTGCACGTTCTCGACTAGATACTAAATTTTGTTCTGTTAACATCACATCTAAACGTTTTTTTGCCATTAACTTCACACCTATTTCTATTCTTCAAAATCTTTTATTGTTTTTATTATATCTTCACTTGTTAATTTACATTCTTTCAATAATTCATTGCGTGTACCTTGTTCTATAAATTCATCTGGTATACCCATGCGAATTACTGGTTTATATATTTTATTTTGATTTAATAATTCTAAAATAGCACTGCCAAAACCGCCAGCTAAAATACCTTCTTCAATCGTTACTACGTATTTTACTTTTTTAGCTATATTTAAAATTAATTCTTCATCTAATGGTTTTATAAAGCGAGCATTAATAACGCTACAATTTATATTTTCTAATGATAATTTTTCACTAGCTATTATAGCTTCTTTTACCATTGAACCAACAGCGATTATTGCTACTGTAGCATTTTCCTTATCTTGTAAAATTTCGCCTTTGCCTAAAGGTAAAATCTCTACATCTTCTTCAATTGGAACACCACAAGCGTTTCCTCGTGGATAACGTATGCTACATGGACAGTTATATTCCACTGCACTAAATACCATTTGACGAAGTTCATTTTCATCTTTTGGTGCCATAACTACCATATTTGGTATTTGACGCATATATGCTATATCAAATACACCATGATGAGTTGGTCCATCTTCACCAACAAGCCCTGCCCTATCTAGGCAAAATACTACTGGTAATTTTTGTAAACATATATCATGGATAACCTGATCATAAGCACGTTGGGCAAAAGTTGAATATAATGCTACAAATGGACGTTTACCGATACAAGCTTGACCACCAGCAAATGTTACAGCATGTTCTTCTGCGATACCTACATCAAAAAATCTCTTAGGGTAAACATCAGCAAATTTTTGTAAACCTGTGCCTGATGGCATAGCTGCTGTAATCGCTGTTATATTTTTATTTTTGGCGGCTAAATCTATCAATGCTCTACTAAAAACAGCAGTATACGTAGGTACAATGCTATTAGAAGCTATAGGTAGTCCTGTCAATACATCAAATTTACCAATACCATGGAATTTAGATGGATTATTTTCTGCTGGTAAATATCCATGACCTTTTTTAGTCTGTACATGAATGAGTACTGGGCCATCAATATTTGCTTTAACTTTTTCAAAAACATTTATCAAATCAGTTAAACTATGACCATTTAATGCTCCGATATAATTAAAACCTAAAGCTTCAAAAATACCACCAGGAACAATGGCATTTTTTACACCATCTTTTACATAATTAGCTGTTTTTAAAACAGAACCACCTATTTTCGGTATATTACCCAAAATACGCTGAATATCTTTTTTGGCACGTTTATACTTTTCATCAATGCGAATAAGTGATAAATACTCTGATAACGCACCTACATTTTGTGAAATAGACATTTCATTATCATTTAAAATGACTATTAGTTTACGCTTAGACATTCCTGCATTATTCAAGCCCTCAAAAGCTTCGCCACCAGTCAAAGCGCCATCACCAATAATAGCAATTACATTATAATCTTCATTGTCTAAATCACGAGCAACTGCCATACCTAATGCCGCTGAAATTGATGTACTCGCATGACCCACACCAAATGCATCATATTCACTTTCAAAGCGATTTGGAAAACCTGTTATGCCATCTTTTTGTCGTAATGTGGAAAATTTTTCTAATCTGCCAGTTAAAATTTTATGTGCATATGCCTGATGACCAACGTCCCAAACAAATTTATCTCGTGGACAAGAAAAGACTTTATGCAAAGCTAAAGTAAGTTCTACTGTTCCTAAACAAGGAGCTAAATGACCGCCATTTTGAGCTACTGTTTTTATAATCAATTCTCTAATTTGCGTGGCTACAATTTCTAACTGAGTTTCAGATAAATATTTTAGCTCTGCCGGAGAATGTATTTGCTCTAAAATATTCATATATAACACTCTTTCTTTAGTTTATTTATTTCTAGTAATTAAATAATCTACTAAAGCTCTTAAAAATTCAGCATTCTCGCCAAAATCTACTAAAGACGCTTTTGCTTTATCCACAGCTTCTTGCGCTAAAGCTTTTGCACTTTCTAATGAACCCAAAGTAACATATGTGGATTTATGATTTTTTTCATCACTACCTACAGGTTTCCCTATAGTTTTTTCATCACCAACAACATCTAAAATATCATCAGTAATTTGAAAAGCCAATCCAAATTGACGAGCATATTCTGTCAAATTAGCTAATTGTTTTTCATCAGCACCAGCTAAGATAGCACCTGAACGAATAGCAGCACAAAATAATGCACCTGTTTTGGCAGCATGCATTTGTTTTAAAGTCTGTATATCTATTTTTTTGTTTTCTGATTGCATATCTATTACTTGACCGCCGACCATACCTTCTGCACCAGCAGCCTTGCTCATTTCAGTGATAATTTTTACTTTAGTTTCTGCATCTACATTTTTATCAGTGGCAATTATTTCAAATGCCATAGTGAGAAGCGCATCACCTGCTAAAATAGCTAAAGCTTCACCAAAAACTTTATGATTAGTAAGTTTTCCTCTGCGATAATCATCATTATCCATTGCTGGCAAATCATCATGTATTAAAGAATACGTATGAATAAACTCTATTGATGTTGATAATCTCAAGAATTTTTCACCATCAACGCCTAAAGCATCAGCAGCAGCCATTATTAAAATAGGACGAAGTCTTTTTCCACCAGCCATTAAACTGTAATTCATAGCTTTAGCTAAATCTTTATTGAGTGCCATATTTTCTGTATAAATCTCATTTAATTGCTGATTTATTAAATCCATTTTTCTTTGCATGTAGGATTTCATCATTTAATAATCACCTTCTATATCTAATTTCTTTTCAATTATTTTATTATCTTTTACATCAACTTCTGCATATATAGCATCTTTCGCTCTATTTAATTCATCTAAACAGAAAGCTGATAATTTCATACCTTCATTATATTTATCTATTAATTCATTTAATGGAATATCTCCAGCTTCTAATTGATTTACAATTTCTTCTAAAGTTTCCATAGCATTTTCAAAAGTTAATTTTTTTCTAGCCATGAGAAAAACCTCATTTTTCTTTTATTTGTACAATTTTAGTTTCCACATTACCATCACTAAGCTCGATATTTAGTGATTTATCCATATCTATATCTTTTATATTTTTTATATATTTATCATCTTGTTTTACGATACTAAAACCTCTTTGTAATACATTTAGAGGATTTAATACTTTTAATTTTTCGGCAATAACTTCCATTTGATGAAATTTATTCACGTATTTATCAGTTACTACTTTATTTAAACGCTCATTTAAAAAATCTAATTCTTGTTGTCTACTTTGCAATAAACGTTCTTTATCGCTAAAAATACTATGTTTCCATAATAAATTAAATTTATTTTCTTTAATTGAAAAAAGATTATATGCTTTATATCTACAATCTCTTTTTAAACTTTCAATATAATTTACTAATGCATCTTTTTCTATAACAGCTAATTCCGCTGCTTGAGAAGGTGTTGCTGCTCTTACATCACTTGCTAAATCAGATAAAGTATAATCTGTTTCATGACCTACTGCTGAAATTATAGGAATTTTTGAAGCAAATATCGCACGAATTACATTTTCTTCATTAAATGCCCATAAATCCTCAAGTGAGCCACCACCTCGTCCAATGATAATCACATCAACTGGACATTTTTTATTAAAAAATTCTATTCCTTGAACAATTTCCTTACTTGCGTTTTCGCCTTGTACCAAAACAGAATATAAAAGGAGCTTCACCAAAGGATTTCTTCTTTTGGCTACATGGCAAATATCTTTAATAACTGCTCCTGTTCTTGATGTTACAACACCTATGCGCTTAGGATAGAAAGGTAATTGTTTTTTATATTTACTATCAAATAAACCTTCATCATTCAATTTATTTTTTAATTGTTCAAAAGCTAATGCAAGTTCACCTATACCTTCAGGTGCTAAATTTTGCACGTATAATTGATATAAGCCATCTTTTTCATAAATTGAAATATATCCACTTGCAATTACCTTCATTCCATTTTGCGGAGCAAAACGAAACTTCATAGCATTAAAACGAAATGCTACACATTTTATACTAGCTAAATTATCTTTTAAAGTAAAATAACAATGTCCAGAAGAATGGACTTTAAAATTAGATATTTCTCCCTTTAACATGATATTTTGCAAAATAATATCATCATCAAATTGTTGTCGTAAATATTTATTTAATTGACTTACTGTGTAAATTTTTCTTGCCATTATATCCTCATATAAATAAAAATGCCAGGCTGTAACTAGCCTGGCAAATAAACATTGTTATTTAATCATTGAGCCCAAAATACCATTAACAAAACGGGCAGAATCATCTGTACCGAATTTTTTGGCTAATTCGACAGCTTCATTGATTGCTATATTAGGCACCAGTTTATCTGAACTGAATTTCATTTCAAATATAGCTAGACGAACGATATTTCTGTCAATACCTGACATACGTTCGATTTTCCAGTCTTTAGACTTTTCCGCTATCATTTTATCAATAGACTCTAAATTTTCTCTAGTACCACTAACTAATATTCTTACAAAATCACAATCAGCTTCATGAAGTTTTTTATGTGATAATACATTTTCAATAGCACTATCTACTTCACATTCATTAAAATCTAATTGAAATAATGACTGTAATGCGATTTCTCTCGCTTGTCTGCGACTCATATAAAAAACTAGCTCCTTTTACCAACGACGTGAATAAGGTGGTAAGATTTTTTGGATTTTATATAAGATATTATCTGAAAACTCATCATCTTTATCTATTAAATTACCTACATAAAGACCTATTCCCATACAAATTATTACAAATAAAGTAGTGAATAAACCAAATATAAGTATAGCTAAAGAAATTATAAATCCTAAAATAACACCAATAGTTCTACCACAATGTTCATGTAATTGATATTTGATAAAATTTAAAATATATTCTTTCATTGTGCACCTCAGCTAAAACTTCATACAACGCGCTTTTTGTTGTTAGTAGAATTATTAGATATGCTTTCTACATTGATATCAATTTTAGCCTTTTCAATACCGATATATTTATTTAAATATATATCGAGTTGTTGTTTTATTTCATCACTAATTGATACAATATTGCTTTCTTCACCAACAATTAATTTTAGCTTGAAATTAGGTATTAAAGTTTTATCTTTGGTTGGTGCCTTAGTCATTTTCAATCTTACTTTAACATCACGGACTCCTGTAATAGAACGGGCAATCTTATCAGCCATATCTTTTAGTGCTGTTAAGGAGATATTAACCTCTCCCATTTTCCCTTGCACAATTACAGCCTCATTTGTTGATACATCATTACTATGTGTAGATAAACTCTGTATTAATAAATATAGACTACAAATAAAAATGACTACTGCAACCACTACAGTTTCCATGCGACTACATAAATACAAAAACTCATTCCAAATTTGAGCATCTGGAATAAATCTAGCGAATAATACCATAGTCAAAATAGAAACTGCACCAAATGCCAAAGCGTAAAAGAACAGGATGATACGATTTATAACGCTCATACTACTCCTCTTTCTTATACTTAGCGAACGCGTACTTCTTCAGTTTTTACATCTTCTGGGAAACCAACACCTTGAACATGTACATTAACTTCAACAGTGCTAAGACCTGTCATATTTTCAATAGCTGCTTTTACAGCTTCTTGTACATTTAATGCGATATCTGGAATACGTACGCCATATTTTACGATGATATAAAGATCAATAGCTGCTTCTTTTTCGCCAACTTCAACTTTTACACCTTTAGAGAAATTTTTACGACCTAAAATTTCTGCGATACCACCAGCGATACCACCACTCATGCCTGCTACGCCTTCAACTTCTGTAGCAGCAAGACCTGCTATAATACTTACTACTTCGTCTGCAATACGGATAGTACCTAATGCATTATTGATTCCTTTTTTTTCGTCCATGTTAAATCCTCCTTTGAAACTAAAGCAGTCTATATTGTTTTAGTTTTTATTATTAAATCAATTATAACAAAAAATTCATAAATATACAACTAACAGCTTCATTAAGAAGTTATTAAAAAGTAACTAATATTTTAAAATTATAAATCAAAATAAAATATAAAAATTGCACCTTTCCAAAATTAGAAAGATGCAATTCCTATTTTTTAATTTAATTAAGCACGTTCGATATAGTTACCAGTACGAGTATCAATTCTTAATACGTCGCCTTCGTTAACGAAAAGTGGTACACGAACTTCATAACCAGTTTCAACTTTTGCCATTTTAGTAGCACCAGTTGCAGTATCACCTTTAACGCTTGGTTCACATTCAACAACTTCAAGATTTACAGAGTTTGGTAAAGTAATACCAATGATATTGCCTTTGAAAGACTGTAAGCTAATATCCATGTTTTCTTTTAAGAAGTTTAATGCACTACCTAATTGATCTTTTGTAAGTTCAATCTGATCATAAGTTTCATTATCCATGAAAGTGTACATACCATCTGCTTCATATAAGTACTGCATAGCTCTAGTTTCTACATGAGCTGCTGGTAATTTTTCATTAGGGTTAAAAGTACGTTCTACAACTGCACCAGTCTGTACGTTTTTAATTTTTGTACGAACGAAAGCTGCACCTTTACCTGGTTTTACATGTTGGAAATCAACAATCTGCCATACACCGTTATCAATTTCAAGTGTAAGACCTGTACGGAAATCACTGCTGGAAATCATTAAAACATTCCTCCAAAATATATTATCTAATTTTATTTATATAATGTGAAATACCCGACTCTCAATTATTGCGGTCACATTATTTCAACAAGCCGTTTATCACTTTGTGTAAGTGCTTGGCATCCATTTGCAGTAACTAAAACAGTGTCTTCAATACGAACACCGCCAAAGTCAGGCACATAAATCCCCGGCTCATTAGTAACTATCATATTTTCTTTAAGCTTATCTGTTGGACTAAGTGGTGATAAACGAGGTAACTCATGAATTTCAAGACCAACACCATGCCCTAAGCCATGCCCAAAGAAATCACCATAACCTGCATTTTTTATATATTCTCTTACAGGAAAATCAACTTCTCTGCCACTTTTATTAGGTGCAATTTCTTTTAGCCCTAATAATTGTGCTTGCAAAACAATATCATAAATCTCTTTTTGTCTATCACTTGCTTTTCCTAAACAAAAAGTACGTGTAATATCTGAATGATATCCCTTGTAAACAGCACCAAAGTCTATTGTAACAAATTCACCATTATTTATCAACTTATCTGTAGCAACTCCATGAGGTAATGCCCCTCTAACACCAGAAGCTACTATAGTAGTAAATGCAGGTCGTTCACTGCCTAATTTGCGCATAAAATATTCTAATTCAGTCGCTACTTCCTGTTCACTCATACCTGCTTTTACAAATTTCAATATATGCGAATACGCTTCATCACTGATATTAATAGCTTTTTTTATCAATTCTATCTCATTTTCATCTTTTATAATGCGAAGTTCAGTTAAATCTAAAGATGTAGAAAAATCAACTTCAATATCAATTAAATTTTTAGCTAAATAATTATATTGATTAAAAATCAAAGCATTGCCTTCAAATGCTAAACTATTAATATTTAATTTCTTTATAAGCTCTACAGTTTTGCTAAGTAAACCAGTTTTTTGTTCAATAATAGTAAATGAAGTCTGTTCACTAGCTTGTTTTGTATAACGTGAATCAGTAATCAAAAAACAATCATTTAAAGTAATTACTAAAAATGTATCGTCACCTGTAAAACCACTAAAATAATGTAAATTTTCTTCTTTACTTATAAGCATTGCATCGCAATAATTTGCCTGCAATACTTTTCTAAGTTTTTCTATACGATTATTCTGATACATAATTTAATCCTCTTTTTGTAGTCTACTAATAGCAATAAATAACGCAGATTTATAACTTTCTAAACCAAAACCGCAAATCTGACCTTCAACTACAGGTGCAATTACAGAATGATGTCTAAATTCTTCTCTTTTGTGGATATTAGATAGATGTACTTCTATTACAGGTATATCAATAGCAGCTAAAGCATCACGTATAGCAATACTATAATGTGTAAATGCACCAGCATTTAAAATAATATAGCCATATTGACCACGAGCATTATGTAAAGTATCAATAATAGCTCCTTCATGATTACTTTGAAAAAAATCTATTTCGATATTATGTTCCTTAGCTTGTTTTGCTAAATCTTCATTAATATCTTGCATAGTCATACTACCATAAATTTCTGGTTCACGAGTGCCAAGTAAATTTAAATTTGGTCCATGTATAACTAATACTTTATTTATTTTCATAAAAATCACTATCCTTAAGCAAGTTCTAACATCTATATTTTACATATCAATTATAACGAAAATCCTATTAATACGTCAATACTGACAACGATTTCTCATGATTTATTATAAACTTTATGCATTATTTTAGTTTTCAAAGCTCATTTTTATCTATCAATATATTATCAAATTCACTAAAATTTTTATGTATAAATCTTATTCTTGGAAAATAAAAAAATGTCGATAATCTCCATCCCAAAGTTTATCGACATTGCTCTCTCATAATTCCTTATATAACGCATCTTTAATTTTCATATCATTTATCATTAGTATTTAATGATAAATGATGTTTCTTCAACACAGTCAATTTCTGTGCAATCAATATTATCAACTTTAATAATAAAGTTACCTTTTTTTATAGTAGCAAATAACTGATCTAATTTATCTGGATTGCCTTGTGCTTCCATTTCTACAGTTCCATCTGCCATATTTCTTACCCAGCCAGTAATACCAAGTTTGCTTGCATTGTCCACAACAAAAACACGAAGACCTACGCCTTGTACATTGCCTGTGATTACTGCTTTGTAACGTTTAATCTGTTCCATAAAAAAACACTCCTTATTTTTTTTATATCAATAAATATATACTTAAAATATAAATATATATCACTGATTTAAATTTAGTATAGTTTATTTTTTTTTCAAATACAAGTACATCTATTATTAATTTTTCTTATATATTTTTTTGATTTAATAAAATTTAACATATCGTTTATATAAAAAATTTTTATACCAAAGATATGACTCTTACTTGTTTATTTATAATTTATACTATATAATCAGTATATTAATGGCTTGTGCCAATTAAATACAATTTATTCTAAGTATTTAAATATAAAATTAAGGAAGTGTTTATTTTATGCTAACTGGTTATATTGGTACTTACAATACTGCATCAACAAAAGGAATATATCAATTCTCTTATGAAGAAAATTCTGGCAAAATTTCTGATATCCAATCCTTTTTAAGTATTGACGATGCAAAATGTGTTGACAGATATGAAAATATTCTTATCATCACTACTAGCAAAAACAATAAAAGTGGTATTGCTCTAGTTGATATTTCTACCAAAACTATACTAGATGAAATACTTTTAGAAAACAGTTCTCCATGTTTTGTAAAATATCATGATGATTTCATTTACACTGCAAATTACCATGATGGTGTAGTTATGGTTTATCAAATAGTCAACAACAAATTAAAATTAATCAAACAAATATCTATTCAAAACAAAGCTGGTTGCCATCAAGTAGTATTATATAAAAACTATCTTATAGTTCCTTGTTTACTACTTGACCAAGTACGTATTTTTGATATAAATAATGATTATAATTTAGTAAAAACTTTAACCTTCCCTGCAAAAACAGGTCCTCGTCATGGTGTATTTAATCATGATTATTCTCATTTTTATTTAGTAAGTGAATTAAGCAGTGAATTTTTTGATTTTAGCGTAGATAATCTAGAATTTACTTTGAATACAAAATTAAATCTACTACCTAAAGATAAACTTGATAACACTTCTAGTGCTGCTATTCGTATCACAAAAGATAATCGTTTCATATATATCTCCACTCGTGGAGCAGATTTACTCACTGTTATTAGCCTTGAAAACAAACCTGAAATCATTCAACAAATAAACAGTGGTGGTATGCACCCTAGAGATTTTATTTTAAGTGAAGATGAACAATATCTTTTAATCGTAAATAAAGATACTGATGATATGAGTAGCTTCCAATTAGATAAAACAAATGGCAAAATTGTTAAATTAATCAATACAGATAAAGTACCTCATGCTATAGGTATAATTTTATAATATATATTTATTTTTATTTATGAATTATTTATGAAAGAGAGAGTTAACATGTCTTTAAATAAAGCTTTTACAATTTTTGGTGGTACTGGTGATTTGACTTTTAGAAAACTTATGCCTGCACAGTACAATATGACTGCGGCAAATGCCGAAGAAGCTCAATCCAGAATTATCATCATTGGTAGACGCGATTATACTACAGAACAGTATTGTGAATTAGTTCGTGATTGGGTAAAAAAATTCGCTCGTTTACCATATGAAGAAAAAACTTTTGAAGTTTTTGCTAAACGTATCTCTTATTTTAAAATGGACATCTCCGATTTAAACGAATATACTCGTTTATCCGAATATTATACTGCTGAAAATATTGATGACCATGTATTTTATCTTGCAGTAGCTCCAAAATTTTTCGGTGTAATTGCAAGTGGATTAAAAGCAGTAAAAGAAGCTTCTTTAGGTAAAGTTATTTTAGAAAAACCTTTTGGTGAAGATTTAGAATCAGCTAAAGAGCTTAACAAACAATTAGAAACTTTCTTCCCAGCAGAAAATATATATCGCATTGACCATTATCTCGGTAAAGAAATGGTACGCAATATCCAAACTATTCGTTTCACTAACCCTATATTTGCTAACCTTTGGAATTCACAATATATCGAATCTGTACAGATTTCCGCTTTTGAAGATTTAGGTATTGGCACACGTGGTGGCTATTATGACACTAGCGGAGCTTTAAAAGATATGGTTCAAAACCATTTATTCCAAATCTTATCCATAGTAGCTATGGAATGGCCAGAACAATTCTCTACCACAGCTATGCATGATGCTCAATTACGTGTACTTCGTGCACTTCGTCCTGTAGAAGATGTTCGCGATAGTTTAGTTTTAGGTCAATATAAAGGCTATCGTCAAGAAAAATCCGTTCCTACAGATTCTACTACAGAAACTTATGCTGCACTTCGTTTATTTATTGACAATGAACGTTGGTGGAATACTCCGTTTTATATCCGCACAGGTAAAAAACTTCGCTGTCGTGAAATGCAAATAGCAATCGTTTTCCGTCAAACATTTATTTCTGCTCCACGCAATATCTTAATTATAAAAATCCAACCAAATGAAGGTGTACATCTTCAATTTAATGTGAAAACTCCAGGGGATACAGATGAAATTACACAAGCAAAAATGGACTTTAGCCAGAGTAGTTCCATTTCTAGCAGAATAAACACTCCTGAAGCATATGAACGCTTAATTACAGCTTGTATCAAAGGTGAACGTTCTTGGTTCTCTCAATGGGATCAAATAGAAACAAGTTGGGACTTTGTTGAACACTTAAAAGATTTATATCGTTGGGATAAACTTCCTGTATTCACATATGAACAAGGTTCTGACGGCCCTGCAGAAGCAGATAATTTATTAAAACGCTTCGGCGATGAATGGGTATTTTAATTAAAAAACTTATAAAAATAGTCCCTAGTAACATAAATTACTAGGGACTTATTTTTTTATTTATATATTTTTATTTTACCTGAGACATAACATCATCAAGATTATTCAATAAATCATTGATATTTTCTTCACTGATAACAAGTGGTGGTTGGAAAGCAAGAACATTTCTAGCTATACCATTTTTGCCGATGAGGAAACCTCTATCTTTCATTGTTTCTACAACAAATTCCAATTTATCTGGAGCTGGAGATTTATCTGGATTGATAAGTTCTGCACCTACCATTAAGCCTAAACCACGAACATCACCGATAAATGGATATTTTTCTTGAAGAGCAATCAATCCATCTTTTAATTGTTTTCCGCGAACACGAGCTTTTTCGACAAGATTATGTTCTTCGATATAATCAAGTACAGCAATACCAGCTGTAGAAGAAACAGGATTTCCACCTAATGTAGAAGCACCAGGACGAGTGTATTTATCTGCGATTTCACTGCGAGAAATAAAACAGCTAATAGGAGCACCATTGCCTAAAGCTTTAGCCATTGTCATGATATCTGGTTCAACATCATAATTTTCAATAGCAAACATTTTTCCAGTACGTGCAAAGCCTGTCTGCACTTCGTCAATGATTAATAAAATATTGTGTTTTTCTAAGATTTCTTTTAAACGTTTAAAATATCCTTTTGGAGGTACTACGATACCTGCATTACCTTGGATAGTTTCACAAATCATAGCAGAAACATTTCCAGAAGTTGCATAGCTGATAATATCTTCTACAGCATTTGCACAAGCATAATCACATTCTGGGAATTTTTTACCCATTGGGCAACGGTAACAATAAGGGTTTGGTGCAAAATGAATACCGCCTACAGGATTTGGGTCAGTTCTCCACATGCCGATACCAGTCAAGTTCATAGTGAGTTTTGTTCTACCATGTAAACCATTGCGAAGAGCTAATAATTCACTTTTTCCATTATAAATATTAGCTAAAAGCAAAGCACCTTCATTTGCTTCTGTTCCTGTAGAACAAAAGAAAGATTTTTGTAATCTACCTGGTGTTACTTGAGCTAATTTTTCAGCTAAATTGTAAATATCTTCTGTTAAATAGATATTGCAAACATGTTGTAGAGTCTGTACTTGTTTTGCTACTTTTTGTGTAATTTCAGGATTGCAATGACCACAGTTTATAACAGATACACCAGCAAAACAATCTAAATATTTTTTGCCTTCATGGTCATAAAGATATTGCATTTCACCTTTTACAAATTGAGGAGGATTAGCAAAGAAATGACCTAAACAAGGCATGATATATTTCTTTTTCTTTTCAAGACATTTTTCAGGACCTAAATACTGAGACATAATATACTTCCTTTCATTATTTTTATATTTTCTAATGTTATGTATAAATAATATTGATAATAAACATTAGAAAGAATTGTCATTAATATAATAAGCCATAAAGCCTAAAATAAAAATGACAATTCTAAAATGACTATGAATAATTAATAAGATTTTTTATGACGATAAACACCAATACCAACTGGACGAGGACTTACTTCTTTGATTTTTTCGATCATATCGTTATTTTTGCCATTATCAATAGCATCGCGATAAATTTTAGTCAACATACCAGTAACTTCTGGTGTATAATCTTGAGCTTCGATACGAAGAGTATCTGCTCCCATTAATTTATCAATATAAGGAAGAAGACATAAATCATTAGTAAATAAAATATGAATTCTACCAAATTGGTCTACACGCATAGAATGTTTTCCGCCAACTGTATCCAATAAAGCAAAATGTTTATCATTGAATTCTGGATTAGTAAGTGGGTCATATTTTAAATTCAATGCAGGAATATTTGTATCAGAAATCATAGCTTCTACATTACCATGAACAGTGATTGTCATTGATAATTTACTACTTTCAACTAAAGTTTTTACTTGAGCATAAGGCAATTCATAAGAAGCTGTTGCATTTACAATGCCATTTTCTTGTAAAAATTCTGTAGCTACATGATTAAATACATTGAAACTATGGTCAGCATAAATAGGTAAATCTGTAAGTTCACGTACAATAGTAGCTGCGCCTAAATTTCCTACCATGATACCATCTGGTTTTATTTCATTTAAATCATGACATAATTGTTCTAATTCACTACATTGATCTTTTAAAGTTGTTCTAGGAGTATTGACTATTACTTTTGCCCCAACATTATGAGCTTCCTGTAAAATAGTTTTTATATCTCCTAAAGTCCATGGAGTATGTGGACGATAAGCTTCGCCTGCTACATAAAGAATGTTAGCACCATTAGCTAAAGCTTCACGAGCATGTGCTAAAGTTGCAGCTTTAACAGCAAGTTTTGGTTTATTATCAGCAGTTTTAATAGCTTCTAAATCATTGAGCCATTCACAATCTAAATCTGCTTCTTTTGCTGCATAACTGAAAAATCTTGGTTCGCGTTTTCCAGTATAACCAATAGCTCTACTATCAGGTCTATCCATAGCAAAACAAGTGGAATAATCACGTACACGATTTTCAAAAAGATTTTTCCAATCTTCTTCATTTACATGATAACCAGCAGGATCAGCTACATAATTATCAATGGCACGACGATAAATGCTTACAATATTTGCCACGAAATCAGCACTGCGCATACGACCTTCGATTTTAAAAGAATATACACCAGCTTGAATTAAATCTGGAATATTTCTATACATACACATATCTTTTAATGCTAAACGATAATCGCCATCTGTTGTAGTTTCTTGTTCTTGACCTGTTTGTTCATCAATGATTTTATATGGCCAACGACAAGCTTTCATGCAACGACCACGATTACTACTATTGGCAAATAAAACGCCAGAATGAATACATTGTCCACTTTCAGAAATACACATATCACCATGAACAAAATATTCAAGTTCAAAATCGCTATCTACGGCTTTTAATTCGCTGAGTTCTTTTAAAGACATTTCACGGCTAACAACGACACGACGAATGCCATATTCTTTTAATTTTTTTATAGCAGCATTATTATGAGAATTCATCATGATAGATGCATGCATAGTTATATTCAATCCAAGTTTTTTCACAATTTGAGCTACAGCTAAATCTTGAATCAAAATAGCATCTGGCTGTATTTCATTTAAATAAGTCAAATATTCTTCAAGCTCTGGAATTTCTTCATCACTGATTAAATTATTAATAGTAATATAAAGCATTACTCCATGAGCATGAGCATATTCTACAGCTTTTTTTAACATTTCATTATCAAAATTAGCGTCTGATTTGAGCATACGCATATTAAAATGTTTTCCACCCAAATAAATAGCATCAGCCCCAGCATCAATGGCAGCTACTAATGTTTCCCAATTGCCAGCTGGAGCTAAAAGTTCTACAGACTTTTTATTTAATAACATTAAACAATCCTCCAAATAAATAAACTACTATAAGTATAACATAAAATTTTATGCTTTTAAATTAATAACATTTATTATTAAATAGGCTTAATCCCATTCACGTTCCGCTAATGCTTCTTCTAAATTGATTGGTAAATGAAACCATTGAATAATATATTCTAAATTGCGAATAAGACATTCTCTAGCTATATTATCATATTCGCTGTCATTATCGAGAAATTCATATTGCAAACTATTGGCATTTTGAATTAAATCATAAATTTTATCACCAACATCTGCCATATTTTTTGGTTTTTGTTCCACAAAATTAATAAAATCTTCTAACAAATATTTGATTTTATCAATCAAAAAGTCTGGATAAAAACTATCCTCGTATAATTCCTCTAATAAAATATACTGGTCATCAAAACTGTCCATTTAATAAAAAATATCCCTCCAATAAATAATTATATTTGATATTATACAATATATTCTAAATTAAAGCTAATTTTCTTAAAAATAATCCCGTTTATCTTGTTCGGAAATCTGAACATTTTGCTTGATTATTTAGGAATAGATAGAGTATAATTTATATATATTTCTAGATAAGATTTAAAAAGCAGGTGATTTATTCCCATGGATAAAATGGATAAAGTACAAGCACTAGAAAGTGCTTTAAAACAAATCGAACGTGATTTTGGTAAAGGCTCCATCATGAAATTAGGTGATGTTTCTGCTAATATGAATATCGAAGTAATTCATACTGGCTGTTTACCACTTGATGCAGCTCTTGGTGTTGGTGGTGTTCCTCGTGGACGTATAGTAGAAATCTTCGGCCCTGAATCTTCTGGTAAAACAACTGTAGCACTTCATATTGTTGCTGAAGCACAAAAAACAGGTGGTGTGGCTGCATTTATCGATGCTGAACATGCTCTTGACCCAGTTTATGCCAAAAAATTAGGCGTAGATATCGACAATTTATTGATTTCCCAACCAGATAATGGTGAACAAGCTTTAGAAATTGCCGATGCACTCGTTCGCAGTGGCGCTATTGATGTAGTAGTTGTTGACTCAGTAGCAGCACTTGTTCCAAAAGCAGAAATTGAAGGTGATATGGGCGATTCCCATGTTGGTCTACAAGCTCGTTTAATGTCTCAAGCTATGAGAAAATTAACAGGTATCATCAGCAAATCTCGTACAACAGCAATTTTCATCAACCAAATTCGTGAAAAAGTTGGCGTTATGTTCGGTAATCCAGAAACTACAACTGGTGGTAGAGCTTTAAAATTCTATGCTTCTATTCGTTTAGATGTGCGTAAAATCGATACAATTAAACAAGGTAATGATCCTGTAGGTAGCAGAACACGAATTAAAGTTGTAAAAAACAAAGTAGCTCCTCCATTTAAACAAGCTGAATTTGATATCATGTATGGTGAAGGTATTTCTCGTGAAGGTAGCTTAATTGATATGGGTACAGCTTTTGAAATCTTAGATAAGAGTGGTACATGGTATTCTTATCAAGGCACTCGCTTAGGTCAAGGTAAAGAAAACGTAAAAGCATATTTAAAAGAACATGCTGACACAGCATTAGAAATTGAAAATAAAATTCGTGAAAAATTATTTGTTCAAGAAGAACAAACTGAAGAAAAAGTTGAAGAACCAACTAAAAAATCTAAAGTAACAGCTGATAATGAAACAGCAAAATAATACAAAAACAGCACTTATTTATGCTGTTGATTTATTAGCTACAAGACCTTATAGTACCCAACAATTAATTACAAAATTAAAACGCAAAGAATACGCACCAGAAGAAATTCAAGAAGCCATTAATCGCTTAACTGCTCGACATTATTTAGACGATACAGATTTATGCCAACGTCAATATCAAGCATATATCAATGAAAAACATCGTAGTATAAAAGCTATTAAATATAAGTTAATGGAAAAAGGATTTTCTCAAAGTGATATTCAAAATGCTCAAGAAGAAACAGATATTGATGAAATAGATTATGAATATACTGTTTGTTTGCGATTATTAAATAGCCGTTATACTCCTAGCAAAGCTGACAAATTAAAATGTCAAAGCTATCTTTATCGTAAAGGATTTAATTATTCAGCTATTCGCTTAGCAATCGAAGATTTCTTTTTTAACCCTTAATATAAATTTATCCCCCAAAATACTCATCTATTTTGGGGGATTTTTAATTGAAAATTATCTTTGTTTGATTGAATTTTTGCCTAAAAGATTTTTTAGATTATTGACTACAGTTTCACTGCCATCAATCCAAAATTCTCGATTGCCTTTAATCATTTTTTTACTGCTCATAAAATACATATAAACAGGGCAAGGGCCAGCATTTTCTTGCAATATTTCTGTTATTTTGCTAAAGAAAGCATTATCTTCTTGCTCTGGTTTTACGATAATACAAAATTCTGGTGTATAATCCTCTAAACCTATTACTTTATCAGCAATGATTTTATTATTATCATCACTTTTATCTAATTTTCCTCTAACTACAACAGGAATATCTGGCACTAAATAATTGATATTATCATAAAATGCCTTTGGAAATACAATAACTTCTACTACACCTAAAAAGTCCTCGATTTCTAAAAAGCACATCATATCGCCTTTTTTTGTAGTTACTCTTTTTGCTTTGCGGATAATTCCTGCTACAGAGATATATTTACCGTCTTTTTGTTTTTCTAGACTTTCAATCGTAGTCAAATACTGTATCTTTTCTCTATATTCTTCTAGTGGATGCCCTGTGATATAAAAGCCTGTGATTTCTTTTTCCATATTTAATAATTCTATTTTAGGAAATTCTTGTATTTTTGGCATTTCCAATTTATCAATACTTTCTTCTTCCTCCATAAAATCACCAAATAAATCCATCTGTCCACTAGCTAAATCTTTCTGACGTCTAGAGCCTAAATCCATAGCTTGATCTAAAACAGCCATATATTGAGCGCGATTATAACCTAAAGAATCAAATGCACCACATTTTATAAGATTTTCTAAAGCTCTTTTATTGATACATCTACTGCTAACTCGTGAACAAAAATCTTCTAAAGATTTAAATAGACCATCTTTTTCGCGGATATCTACAATCGTTTTTAAAGCATTTTCACCTACATTCTTCACTGCAGCTAAACCAAAACGAATACTATTTTTATCTACAGTAAATGTATCACGACTAGCATTTATATCTGGTGGCAAAATATCAATTCCCATATGTTTACATTGTTCAATATATTCGCCAATTTTATTACTTGTCATCAAGCTAGTCAAAATAGCCGCCATAAATTCCTGCGGATAATGAGCTTTTAAATATGCTGTTCGCCATGACACAAGTGCATAAGCAGCACTATGAGATTTATTAAAACCATAATCGGCAAAATGTAATAATAAATCAAAAATAGTTTCTGCGAGTTTATCATCTACGCCATTATCTTTAGCACCTTTTAAGAAATTTTCTTTTTGTGACATCAAGACATCATGTTTTTTCTTACCCATTGCACGACGCAAAATATCAGCTTGCCCTAAAGTGAAACCAGCTAATACTTGAACTATCTGCATAACCTGTTCTTGATACAAAATCACGCCAAAAGTTTCTTTTAAAATTGGCTCTAAATCTGGATGAATATATGTTACTTTTTTTCTACCATGTCTGCCATTGATGAAATCTGTTACCATGCCACTGCCCAAAGGACCTGGTCGATACAATGCCATAACAGGAATTAAATCAGCAAATCCCGTTGGTTGCAAATCTTTTACCAAGGTAGTCATACCAGCAGACTCTAACTGAAATACTGCTCCTGTTTCTCCTCGACAAAGCATTTGCGAAGTCTTTTCATCTTCAAGTGGAATTTCATCTAAATTTATCTCTATACCGCGATTATTTTTTATATTTGTCAAAGCATCAGCGATAACAGTAAGCGTACGCAATCCCAAAAAGTCCATTTTCAATAGACCTAATTCTTCAACACAATCTTTATCATATTGAGTTACAAATGTACCTTCAGATATCTGAATAGGGACATAATCTGTAACAGGATCTTTAGAAATAACCACACCTGCAGCATGAGTTGAAGAATGGCGTGGCATACCTTCTACATCTTTAGCAAAATCAATTAATTTACGAACTTCAAGGTTTTCTTGATATAAAGTTAATAACTCTGATGAATCTTTCAATGCTTTATCCAAAGTCATACCCAACTCTTGCGGAATTAACTTTGCTATCTTATCCACTTCGTTATAAGGCATATTCATGACGCGACCTACATCTCGCACTGCACCTTTTGCCGCCATCGTACCAAAAGTAATTATCTGTGCTACATGGTCATCGCCATATCTTCTTTTTACATATTCAATAACTTCATCTCTACGAATATAACAAAAGTCAATATCTATATCTGGCATTGTTACACGTTCAGGATTTAAAAAACGTTCAAAGAGTAAACTATATTTCAATGGGTCAATATCTGTAATTCCCAAAATATACGCTACAATACTACCAGCTGCCGAACCACGACCAGGCCCTACCGCTATATTTTGACTGCGAGCAAAATTTATAAAATCCCATACAATCAAAAAATAACTATCATAGCCCATGCGGTGAATAATAGATAATTCATAATCTAGCCTTTGTTGTATTTCTTCTGTAACTTCAGCATATTTATTATGAATTTTTTCCTTACATAATTTATGCAAATACTGTTCATCAGTCATACCTTCTGGCAAAGGAAAGTTTGGTAAGTGTAAATGACCAAATTCAAAACTTACATTACAACGATTTGCAATTTCCAAAGTATTTGTAATAGCTTCTGGTGTATCTTTAAACAAAGCAAGCATTTCAGCACCAGATTTTAAATAGAAGTCATCATTATAAAATTTCATTCTATCTTTATCATCTAAAGTTCTGCCTGTTTGTATACACAAAAGCACATCATGAAAATCGTTATCTTCTTTTTTTATATAATGTATATCATTTGTAGCCACTAATTTTAAATCATATTTTTGCGCTAAACTGATTAATCCTCTGTTTGCCTTAGCTTCTTCAGGAATTTGATGATTTTGAATTTCTAAAAAGAAATTATCTTTGCCAAAAATATCTACATATTCCTGCACTAATTTTTCCGCACGTTCCATATTATCACGAATAATCGCTTGAGGTATTTCGCCCGCTATACAACTGCTCAAACAAATAATACCTTCATGATATTGACGTAATATATCTTTATCCACACGAGGTTTATAATACATACCTTCAATATTTGCTAGAGAAACCAATTTAATGAGGTTCTGATATCCCTTATTATTTTCTGCTAACAAAATTAGATGATAATAACGAGTGCCTTCCACTTCAAAATTATCAAAACGAGATTTTGGTGCTACATAAACTTCACAACCAATAATAGGCTTTATTCCTTGTTTCAAAGCTTCTTTATAAAAAGCAATCGTTCCATACATAGTACCATGGTCAGTAATCGCTATAGATTTCATGCCCAATTCTTTTGCGTGTGCAATTAATTTTTTTACTCTACTAGCACCATCTAATAAGCTATATTCTGTATGCACATGCAAATGAGTAAAATCTATATGATTTTCAACTACAGTATTTACATCAGATTTTTCTAATTTCATTATGACCTCTCTTTCTAAAAATAATAAAATATCTTCAAAAATAAAATTAAAGCTAATATATTAAGTAAAATAATTTTAACATATGATTATTATAAAGAAAATAAATCTATACCAAATATAAAAGCTTCTTTTTCTTCATTAAAATAACAATATAAAAAAGAAGATAATTTAAACATTCCATCAATTATCTTCTAATATAAAAATTTATGATTTAATTTTATTTTTCACTATGTTTACAAATCATTAATAAACTATATCTTTATTTTCCATCAACTAGATAATAAGCCATAATATTTACTTATTTAACTCATTATTTCCAAAATAAATAGCATAATACCTTGTTTTTTAACTATTATTTATCATTATTAATATCTTAATCTATCTATTTTTTATCATAATCATCATTATAATTATTCAGATTAACATTTTTATTGATATCATATATTTTAAGAAATGCTTTTTCGTGTAATTTTCCATTACACAAACACCTCTTTTCAATATATTTTGTCTTTATTTTATCACAAGTATTATGTAACATAAATCTATTATTACTAATAAAATATATTTCTACCCAAAATATTGTAAATATGTTATTATATACATATTAATTTATAAAGAAGGTGTTTAAATGGAGTTATTGAATTCATTAGTCGGTCAAATCAATGATATTTTATGGAGTTATGTTTTAATTATTTTACTTATCGGTGCTGGTATTATTTTTACTATTCGTACAAAATTTGTACAAATAAGATTTATCAAAGAAATGATACGTCTTATTGCTGGTGATGCGGGCAATAAAATGGAAGGACAACAAATTTCTTCTTTCCAGGCTTTCTGTGTAAGTACAGCTTCTCGTGTAGGTGTTGGTAATATTGCTGGTATCGCAATTGCAGTAGTTCTCGGTGGTCCAGGTGCTATCTTTTGGATGTGGATTATTGCTATCTTAGGTTCTGCAACTGGTTTTGTGGAAAGTACTTTAGCACAAATTTACAAAGTACCTCGTACTGATAGCAATGGTTATCTTGGTGGTCCTGCTTATTACATTAATAATGCACTTCATAGCCCTAAAACAGCTGTATTCTTTGCTATCTTAATCAGTGTTACTTATGGACTTATCTTCAATTCTGTACAATCCAATACAATTTCCTTATCTTTACAAACTGCATTCAATTTTGATGCTACTATGATTGGTATTGTTATTGCTGTATTCTCTGGAATTGTAGTATTTGGTGGTTTACATCGCATTGCTAAAGTTACTGAATACATGGTGCCTATCATGGCTGGTATTTATTTACTTATCGCTTTTGCTATCACTATATATAATATTTCAGAACTACCAACTGTTTTATCTGTCATCTTCAAAGATGCTTGGGGTATTGAATCTGTTGCTGGTGGTAGCTTTGGTGCTGCTATCATGACAGGTATTAAACGTGGATTGTTCTCCAATGAAGCTGGTATGGGTTCTGTTCCAAATGCCGCAGCTACTGCTGAAGTAAGTCACCCTGTAAAACAAGGTCTTATCCAAGCTTTTGGTGTATTCGTAGATACATTATTTATCTGTACTGCTTCTGCTTTCATCGTATTATTCAGCAGTGATTATCAAGCAACAGGTTTAACTGGTATTCAGCTCATTCAATACGATTTAAGCTTATATTTTGGTGATATCGCTACAACTGGTATAGCTATTATCGTTTTATTATTTGCATTTACTTCTATCGTAGGTAACTACTATTATGGAGAAATCAATATAAAACACTTGTCTGATAACCCATTATATTTAAATATTTTCCGTATTCTTGTTGTAATTATGGTATTCTTCGGCTCTGTTGCTGAATTGAGCTTAGTTTGGAATTTAGCAGACTTATTCATGGCTTTAATGGCAATCACAAATATCATTGCTATTTTACTCTTAGGCAAATATGCTTTTATTGCTTTAGATGATTATACTCAACAGAAAAAACAAGGTATTAAAGATCCTGTATTTAAAGCTAGTATCTTACCAAAACAAGATGGTATTTATTGGTGGAAAGACGACAATAAATAATTATTAAACATAAAAAGACTTGATTTTAAAATTTATAAATCAAGTCTTTTTTTATATCATAAATATAATACACTTTTACAATTTATTACGCAAATAATAAAAAAGTTATAACATTACAATAATAAAAAATAAAAATAGAGAAAAATGTTTTAAAATCATGCATAAAATTAAAATATTATAGACAATATAAATATTTACCTGTATAATTTATGATAACACATCAAAAGATGGCATTAAGGAGGCTTTCTTTATGGAGAAAGATGTAATATTTAAAGGTGCAGGCGTAGCTATTGCTACTCCATTTTATGAAAACGGAAACGGTATCAATTATGATGAATTAGCTCGTTTAATTGATTTCAACTTAAACAATGGTACAGACGCTATCATAATTGCTGGTACAAGTGGCGAATCTGCTACAATGACAGATGAAGAACATGAAGAAATCATTAAATTTACTGTTGACTATGTAAATAAACGTGTTCCTGTTATTGCAGGTACTGGTTCTAATGATACTAGATATGCTATTAATTTATCTCAACATGCAGATAAAGCAGGTGCTGATGCTTTATTAGTAGTTACTCCATATTATAATAAATGTACACAAAAAGGACTTATCAAACATTTCACATCTATCGCTGATAATGTAAATGTACCTATCATTCTTTATGATGTACCATCTCGTACAGGTGTAGGTATTACACCAGAAACTTACGCTGTTTTAGCAGAACATCCACGCATTGCAGCAGTTAAAGAAGCTAGTGGCAATATCAGTCAAGTTGCTGAAACAATGTCTCTTTGCGGTGATAAACTCACTTTCTATTCTGGTAATGATGACCAAATCGTTCCATTATTATCTTTAGGTGCAAAAGGTGTTATCTCCGTACTTTCCAACGTTATGCCACAAGAAACACATGATATGTGTCAATTATTCTTTGATGGCAAAGTTGAAGAAGCAGCAAAAAAACAAATTGAATACTTCCCATTAATCAAAGCATTATTCTGTGAAGTAAATCCAATTCCTGTAAAAGTTGCACTTCGTTTAATGGGCTTTGATATGGGTCCTTTACGCATGCCACTTTGCGAAATGGAAGATGCTCATCTTGAACAATTAAAAACAGCAATGCGTAAATTTAACTTAATCAAATAATTTTATACTTAACTAAAAAACACTTTCTAACTTAGAAAATATCTAAAATTAGAAAGTGTTTTTTTTAATTTCTATCGCCAGCGGCATATTTACCAGTATCAATATCTAAAACAGGACGAAGTGGTTCGATTAAAGAATCTTCATATCTACAAATCCATTGAACTTCTGGTGTCATTTTTCCCTCATCATTCATGCCATCAATGGTATCGCCATCTTTAATCATGATATCATCATTATTCAAAATATAACGAGCTAAGCTATATGCAAGATTAGCTACTTTATTAGGGTTCATACCTTTGAAATGAAATTGTACATCACTTAAACCAATATTAGCCAATCCTACACTATCTACAATGAATTCATTTGTATTAGGCACATTGAAGAAACGAATATTGACCATACTATATAAATATTTAACTATACCAGTTTCTTTTAAATTCTTAATGGATTGTGCTAATTGTAATTTACCTGCTGATTTTATCCAAATAGCTTGACATTTAGGATATAATTTTAAAGCTACATTAAGCCAATCAACTAACATAATAGCACGTTCTTTAGGAATTTGTCTTTGAGCATTTACATCCCATATTTTTACAGCATATTTATATTTACTCAATAATTCTTCACTATTAGCTACATTCCAAATCTGTGTGCGTTCAAATTCACTTACAGCTACTTTATCATCAAAATCTGTTATATTTCCCATAGCAAGTACTACTGGAGAAGTTGTATTATCTTCATTATATGCTACAAATTTATCTACGCTAAATTCAATATCATTTTCATCTCTATTGATGATATTTATATCACCAAATATTTTTCTAGCTTCACGAAAAATAGCATTTGCAGTAGGTCTTGTTGGCATTTCTTCAAAAAGCAATTCAATAGCTACTGATTTACTAATATTTTCCACTAAATTTTCCATAAATCTACCTCAAATAAAAATTTATATTCACAAAAAAGAAGATACCATTTTTCTATGGTACCTTCTTTGATACGTATTAAACTTTAAACAAATTCAGATGATTATTCTTCTGCTTCAAGTTTATCCATTAATTCTTCATAAGCTTGTTGAGCAATTTCAAATTCTTCATCTGTTGGTTCAATATATTCAACTTCACCATTTTCATCTTTAACGATTTTTGCTAAGATTACATCTACTTCTTCTTCGCAACCGCATTCTTCATCATGTTCATGGCATTCGCATTCTTCATCGCCATCAATGCTAACTAAAATAGCATATTTATCGCTACCTGCATCGAAAACCATTTCTTCTACATAATTGTATTCATTACCTTCTTCATCAGTAATAACAACTACAGTACCTTCAGTATCTTCTTCAACAACGGAATTGTTTTTTAATTCTTCCATTATATAATCCTCCTAAGATTTAACTTTACTCTAATCATAACATATTTCTTTCTTCTTGCCAAAATATTTATCGTAAAAAGCAGATAAAATTTTCATTAAAAATCTTAGCTAATACCAAAATCCTTGAATAAGCGTTTAACATATCGCCAACCTTTTTGAATTGTATTCATAGCTGCTGGCATAAGTTCTGGATTTTTAACCACAAGATTAATAATTCTACGACGTAATTGTCTATAATCTGCATCAACATCAACAAAGAAGTCTTCCATATCTTTTTCCACAGATACTTGAGGTATATTAGCAGCTTTGATTTCACAAGTATTCTTTGTCATGATAGCTCTATCTGCATAAAATGGAATATACGCATTCCAGCCGAATTCTTCTTCAATCATTTCTTTTACAGCTTTACTAGCAGTAGCTTCACCATGTACTACAAATACCTGTTTAGCATTATACATAGTTAAATGTTGTAACCATTCTTCCATCTGTGAATAATCAGCATGAGCAGAAAATCCGTCCATATTTACAATTCTAGCTTTTACACTGATTTCTTCACCTAAAACTTTTACTTTTTTAGCGCCTTCTAATAATCTTCTACCTAAACTTCCTTCTGCTTGATAACCTACAAATAAAATTGTAGATTCTGGACGCCAAAGATTATGTTTTAAATGATGAAGTACACGTCCAGCGTCCGCCATACCACTAGCCGATAAAATAATATGTGAACCTTCTTCTGTGTTTAAGGCCTTAGATTCATTTGCACTTTCGCAAAGACGCAACTGTGGCATTTGAGGCAATTTACCATGTTTTCTAATATATTCAGTTGCTTCATCATCAAAATATTTTGTATTCTTGGCAAAAATTCTTGTAGCTTCAACAGCAAGTGGGCTATCCACTACAACTGAATAATCCTCTATGCGATTGGCTTTCCATAATTTGAATAGATAATATAACATTGTTTGTGTACGACCAACTGCAAATGATGGAATAATTAAATTTCCGCCTCTATCCATAGTATCATTTATAATTTCTGCTAATGGAGTTTCTTTATCATAAATTTGATGTTTACGATCACCATAAGTAGACTCAATTACTAAATAATCTGCTTCTTTTATATGTGTAGGGTCTTTTATAATAGGCTGGTCAGGTTGCCCCAAATCGCCTGTAAATACAATTTTAGTTTCTTCGCCATTTTCCGTTACATAAACTTCAATAATTGCTGACCCCATGATATGACCAGCATCTTTATAAATAGCTCGTATACCATTTACTGGATTGATTTCTTGATCATAATCAATTGGCACAAATTGTTTTAATGAAGCCATAGCATCATCAATAGTATATAAAGGAGCTATTGGTGTTTTTCCCATACGTTGCCCTTTACGATTTGTTATTTGCGCATCAGACTCTTGGATATGTGCACTATCTGGGAGCATGATATTTACTAAATCGCAAGTTGCTTTTGTCGCATATATATCGCCCTTAAATCCTTGTTTACATAACTTAGGAATAAGACCGCAATGGTCAACATGAGCATGAGTTAAAAGTACGCAATCTATATCTGATGGCACAAAGCGAAAATCATTGTAGTTTAAATCACGTAAATTTCTCGCACCTTGAAACATACCACAATCAATCAAAACTTTATGATCATTTGCTTCTAATAAATAACAAGAACCTGTAACTGTATGAGCCGCACCTAAAAATTGTAAATTCATAAAAACCCCTCCTTCATTAAGGATTTCGATTGTTTTATTTATACTGTATATATTCTAAAAATACAAATTAAAACCCTTTAAAACTTTCATTAAAATCTCATTAAATAATACGCTCTTTCAAATCTTTATAAAAAAGTAATAAAATCGCAAGAATTCTGCCATATGATTAGATAAATAAATAATTTATACTTTGTTACGTGATTTATTAATTTTATTTTTATGGAGGGAGCATTGTGACAACTAATCCAAAAACACTAAAAAAAATGAACGAACAAATTATTTTTTGTGCCACCAATTCAACCAAGCTAATATTACAAGCTCTTAACACTTCTTTTACGGGATTAAGTGAACAAGCCATTAAAGAACATCGTAATTTATATGGCAATAATAAAATTGTGCATGGAAAAAAATTATCTTTAACTAAACGTATTGTCAATGCTTTTATAAACCCATTTACAGCAATTTTATTTTGTTTGGCTATAGTTTCTATTTTTACTGATATTATTATTCCTATCATGCAAAACAGCCCTGATGATGTAAATCCTGTAACCGTTATTATAATTCTTACAATGGTCTTTATATCTGGCTCTTTGCGTTTTGTTCAAGAAAGCCGTTCCGGTAATGCAGCCGAAAAACTTCTATCTTTAATAACAACTACTTGCACCGTTACTAGACAATATCGCCCTAAAGCAGAAATCCCTTTAGAAGATGTAGTAATTGGTGATATTATCCATCTAAGTGCTGGTGATATGATTCCTGCTGATGCTAGAATTTTAGAAGCTAAAGATTTATTCATTAGCCAAGCATCATTGACAGGTGAAAGTGAACCAGTAGAAAAATTTGCTAAAACTTATCAAGAAAAAAATCTTTCTATTACTGATTATAATAATATTTTATTCATGGGAAGTAATGTAATAAGTGGCAGTGCTACTGCTGTAGTAATCGGTGTTGGCAATAATACTTTATTTGGTTCAATCGCTTCATCTGTTTCTACTACACCTGTGGAAACAAATTTTACCAAAGGCGTCAATTCTGTCTCTTGGGTTTTAATTCGTTTTATGTTATTTATGGTACCCATAGTATTTTTTGTCAATGGTATAACTAAAAATGATTGGGTAGAAGCTTTCTTATTTGCTATCTCCATTGCTGTAGGTTTAACACCTGAAATGTTACCTATGATAGTTACTACTTGCTTAGCTAAAGGTGCCGTTTCTATGTCTAAGAAAAAAACTATCGTAAAAAACTTAAATTCCATTCAAAATTTTGGTGCTATGGATATTCTTTGTACTGATAAAACTGGTACATTAACCATGAATAAAGTTGTTTTAGAATACCATTTAGATGTACTGGGAAATGAAGATAGTCGTGTCTTACGTCATGCCTACCTAAATAGTTATTTTCAAACAGGCTATAAAAATTTAATGGATATAGCTATCATCAATAAAACAGAAGAAATTGAACAAGATAATCCTAACTTAATAAATCTATCTAGTGCCTATACAAAAGTAGATGAAATACCTTTCGATTTTTCACGTCGTCGCCTTTCTATAGTAGTAAAGGACAAAAATCAAAAATGCCAAATGATAACTAAAGGTGCAGTTGAAGAAATGTTATCTATCTGCTCTCATGTTGAATATCAAGGAAAAATTAAACCGTTAGATGAATTCATCAAAAAAGAAATCCTAAAAACTGTCGATAAACTAAATGACAAAGGTATGCGTGTAATAGCTGTTGCTCAAAAAAATAATCCATCACCAATAGATAAATTCAGCATAGCAGACGAATGTGATATGGTACTTATTGGCTATCTAGCATTCTTAGACCCACCAAAAGAATCAACTGTAAAAGCTTTAAAAGCATTAAAAGAATATGGTGTTAAAGTAAAAGTTTTAACAGGGGATAATGATAAAGTTGCTCGTTCTATATGTAAACAAGTTGGTTTAAAAGTTAATAATCTTTTACTTGGTTCAGATATTGAGCAACTACCAGAACAAGATTTAGCTATAGCTGTAGAAAAAACTGATGTTTTCGCTAAATTATCACCAGAACAAAAAGCAAAAATTGTAAAATTGCTCCGCCAAAATGGTCATACGGTTGGTTTCATGGGAGATGGTATCAATGATGCCACTGCAATGAAATCTTCTGATATAGCTATTTCTGTAGACAGTGCCGTAGATATTGCCAAAGAATCTGCTGATATAATTCTTTTAGAAAAAGATTTAATAGTTTTAGAACAAGGTATAATTGAAGGTCGTAAAACATATGCCAATATGATTAAATATATCAAAATAACAGCATCTTCAAATTTTGGAAATATGTTCTCTGTTCTTATTGCTTCAGCATTATTACCATTTTTGCCAATGATGAGTTTACATCTTATTGTTTTAAATTTAATCTATGATTTATCTTGTACAGCTATTCCTTGGGATAATGTAGATAAAGAATTTCTTGTTAAACCTAGAAATTGGGACGCTTCTTCTATAGGAAGTTTTATGATTTGGCTTGGCCCTACAAGTTCTATTTTCGATTGGATAACTTATATCTTTATGTATTTCATTTTTTGTCCATTATTTATATCTAATGGTATCCTATTTAATGATTTATCAACAGTCTATCAAGGCAGTGAATTATTAAAAATGCAATCTGAATATATTGCACTATTCCAAACAGGTTGGTTCGTAGAATCTATGTGGAGTCAAACTTTTGTAATTCACATGATACGTACATCAAAAATACCATTTATTCAAAGTTTTGCTTCTTTGCCTGTAACATTATTAACTTTTATTGGCATTATAGTCTTAACAATTATTCCATTTTCTCCACTAGGAACAATATTAGGATTTATTGCTTTACCACTTAGTTATTTTATCTATTTAATCCCTTGTATAATCTTGTACATGTTATTAGCTACTAGCATAAAAAAAGCATATATTCGCCATTATGGAAAATTACTTTAATATATTTTTAGGAGGTATTTATTATGCATCTTATCTCTAATTTATTTTCAAATTCTTATCTTCACAATATAGACACTGACTTTTATTTATCTTTAGGAATATGTTTCTTTGTTATGATTATTATGAACATCATTTTTTGGAGCCTTAAACCACAAAATAATCAATAAATAAATTAAAAGCTAGGATTTATATATGTCCTAGCTTTTATTAAAAATATATATCTTATATGATACAATACAAATAAATAAAAAGGAGGGTACTATGTATAAAATATTTTCGTTAAATAATAAATTAAAACAATACTTAACAATTGATTTAGATAAACTCTATGTTTTATTAAATACTTCATCTAAAGGATTAAAATCCAATCAAATTCTATTGCAAAGAAAAAATTTTGGCGATAATAATTTTAATAATTTAAATCATTCATTTACTAAACAACATCTTTATAGGGCATTTTTTAATCCATTTACTATAATTTTATATATTATCAGCATAATTTCTATAATTACGGACATTATCTATCCTATACAACTGCATCAAAATTACAGTACTATTACTATCATTATTATAATGATTATTTTAAGCGTAATCATTCGCTTTAGTTATGAACAACGTTCCTTTTATAGACTATCTAAAATGGATACCTTTTTAAATAATTATATTGCTGTGAAGCGCAACAATAAATGGATTGATATACCTATTAAAAATCTAGTTGTTGGCGATTATGTATATTTAACAGCTAATACTAAAGTTCCCGCTGACATTCGCCTAATAAAAACAAATAGTTTATTTATTTCTCAAGCTATTTTAACTGGTGAAAGTGATATTATTGAAAAACATTCTGATATTAAAAATATTGATAATATGACCATTACTAATTATTCTAATTTAGCTTTTATGGGTACTAGTATTATTAGCGGTAGTGGTGAAGGTATCGTTTTAAATGTAGGTACTAATACTTTATATGGTTCATTTGCACAAAATAAAACATCTAAGATAACTTCTACAAGCTTTTTTAAAGATGCCAATTCTATCTCTTTAACACTGATAAAATTTATGGCTATTTTAATCCCCATAGTTTCTATCATCTCTATATTAGTGCATGGAAGCTTACTATATTCCTTTGTTTTTGCTCTCTCCATAGCTATTGGATTAACGCCTGAATTATTACCTATGATAATTACTACTTGTTTAGTTAAAGGCAGTAATTATTTGTCTAAACAAAAAATCATTTTAAAAGATATTTATGCTATGCAATGTTTTGGTAGTATGGATATTCTTTGCGTAGATAAAACAGGTACACTAACCTCTAATAATATTATTTTAGAATATTATCTTGATATTCTAGGTAATGAAAATCAAAAAACATTGGATTTTGCTTACTTAAATAGTTATCATTTATCAAGTTATCCTAATCATATAGATAATGCTATTTTAAAATATGCTACAATACCTCAAAAAAAAGATTATTTTCAACAATTAATTAACAAAAACAAACGAATTTCAGAAATACCTTTTGATTTTGAACGAAAATGTAGTAGTGTTATTATTCAAAATGAACATCAAAAACTTTTAATTACTAAAGGTGATGTTAAAGAATTATTTAAACACTGTCAATATATTGAATACCAAAATAAAATTCTTCCTATAGACAATAAAAATACTCAAAGTATACATGCTGTAATTGATGAAATGCTTGAAGATGGTATGAAAGTCATGGCTGTAGCCTATAAACCTTTAATAGACACTACATCTATTGATTTAGAGAGCGAAAATAATTTAATTTTAATAGGATATTTGGCATTTTTTGATGCTCCTAAAAAATCTTCTATTGAAGCAATAAAAAAACTTCAATCATTAAATGTAAATATAAAATTATTAACAGGAGATAATATTAGTGTTGCTACATCTATTTGTAAACGAGTGGGCATTTCAACTACAGATATTATCACTGGTAATGAACTAAGTAATTTAAATCCAGCTCAATTAGATAAATTAATAGAAAAAACTACTATTTTTGCTGAACTTACACCTGATCAAAAAAGAATGATTGTAACTTCTTTACAACAAAATGGGCATACTGTAGGATTTTTAGGTGATGGCTTAAATGATATTCCTGCTATTGTTGAAGCGGATATAGGTATCTCTATAAATGAAGCTACTGATTCTACAAAAGATGTAGCTAATGTTATCTTATGTCAAAAAGATTTAACTATTTTGCACAAAGCTATCATTGAAGGTCGCAAAACATTTACAAATATCACTAAATATATTAAAATTACAGCTTCATCAAATTTTGGTAATATATTTTCAATCATTTGTGCCAGCGCTTTTTTACCATTTTTGCCTATGACTGCAATCCAATTATTATTATTAAATATTCTATATGATATTTTGTGTTTAATTTTACCTTGGGATAAAATTGATAATGAAAATTATCGTTTACCTTTGAATTGGTCTAATCATCATCTAGGCTCATTTATGTGTTTTTTTGGTCCATTAAGCTCAATTTTTGATATTATTACCTTTTTATTTCTTTACTTTATTTTTTGCCCATTATTTACAAATGGATTACTATATAGTGAATTAACAGATATTCATTTACAAACGATATATATATCACTATTTCAAACAGGTTGGTTTTTAGAATCCATGTGGTCGCAAATCTTAATTTTGCAAATGTTACGTACATCAAAAATACCATTTCTTCAAAGTAATGCCTCTAAGCCTGTATTAATAACAACAATTATAGGCATAATCTTATTTACAGGATTAACTTTTACACCATTTGCTACTAATTTAGGATTAACTCAACTACCTGCATTATATTTCATTTATTTATTTGTGATTGTTATCCTGTATATGCTATTAATTTCATTTGCCAAATACTCTTATATCGCTAAATATAAAAAACTCATTTAAAAAAGGAGGATATTATGAAAAAAAATGCTACTTTCATTACTATAAACCCTACCTTAGCTAAATGGGTATATAAACAACTCCAAAACGTCCCAACTGATTTAAATTATGAACTTGAAGATTTACAACATTCCTTTAAAGATTTAATCAACGGTAATATTAATAATCTCATTTTAGAAATATCCAATAACACATCTCCATTATTTGTAGATGAAAAACTTACTTTTGGTGAATTAACTATCTATCCTAAAAATCGTAAAGTTTTACGTAATAATATAGAAATAATTTTAACACCTAAAGAATTTGATATCCTTTATTTCTTAGCTAAAAATAAAGGCGAAGTTTTTACTAAAGAACAAATATATCAAGCTGTTTGGGAAGAAGATTTTCTGCTTTCAGATAATAATATAATGGCATTTATCCGTAAACTACGTAAAAAAATTGAACCTCAACCAGATTCACCAGAATACATTATTACAATTTGGGGAATAGGATATAAATTTAATGAAAATATATAAAAAAAGACTCTCATATTACTATGAGAGTCTTCTTTTTTTATTAAATTATAAAATAGTAGTTACTGTTTTAAATACATCTTTAGCTTCGTTTACTTTGTTGCTTCCACCTAAAACGCAGATAGCATTTTCCTTCATGCAAGCATCTACTAAATCAGCTAAAGCTCTAATATCTTCTTGAGTTGTAGTTAAAATTTCATCACGCTGTTGCTGACGCATTTCATCTGTCATTTCAGCAATATACGCAGAAGAAGCTAATTCACCTTTTAATGCAGGAGTAAGTGGCATGTCAATATTACTAATTGTGCCGATAATATATTTTGTCATTTCTCTATCACTTACGTTAAAATTACGTAAAAACTCTGCTGTTTTGTCATATACATTTAAAGTTTCTACTAAATTAGGATCACGATAAGAACCAAAATACATATTGCCATCACGACGGAATTTTACAAATGCACCATAAGCTCCGCCAAGAACACGAATATTAGTCCACAAATATTCATAACGCATAATAGTTTCTAATACCTTCATAGCTCCTGTATATTTATATCCTAAGCGTATGAAATTAGCACCTTTGGCAACATATTGTACCTGAGAAGATGTGATAAAACCTTCATTTTTCTTTTCTACTGCAAATGGTATTTCTTGTTTTGGATAAATTTCATTTGGCAATACTTCTAATAAAGGCTTAATTGCAGATATTACTTTTTCATAATCATTTTTAGATACAGTAATACTTGTCAATAAATTAGCCTTATTAAATATCATTGGTAAAATTTTAGCAAAAGCTGTTTGCATTTTATTAAATTCATTATCAAAATCATTTAAGAAATTCTTAATAAATGCATAGAATTTTAAGTCACCAAAATTATCATAGCGTTCTTTTGGTGTAAAATATGCCATCAATTCATCAAGAACTAACTGATGACCCGAACGCAATATTGACATTTCAAAATCACTGCGACATTGCATTGCTAAATCTTTAATACGTTCTTTAGAAGTAAAGGAACTATTGAAAATTATTTCCTGTAGTAATTTTATCAATTCTGGCATCTTATCTACCAAAACTTTAGCTTTAAATACAAATTTTGGCATATAAGAGTCAACATCGCCCTCTTTATCATACGTAGCCACAGCAAATCTCATGCCACCAGTATGCAAGTTTACAGCATTAGCCAATGCTTCATATGTGTAATTTTTTGTAGCAGTTCTACCAATAAATTCTTCCAATAAGAATAGATAATTTATATCTTCATAAGCTATATTGCTTATATCAAATAACATTCTTAAATAGCAAATTCCATTTGTATCAATATCATGTCTTAAAACTTTTGTATCTGCTATTTCGTCTTCAGCAATAATTAATTTATCACATTGTTTAGTGATATCTTCAATTTTCAATAATGGAATTTTTTCTAAATCCTCTGGTTTATCCACAGAACGTTGACGCTCTTTTAATTTTTGAGTATCCGCAATAATTTTTTCAATATCTTCTTTACTCATAGAAGCTTTTTTCTGTGCTAATTTATCAGCTAAATCTTTTTCTTGTTTAGCAATTACATTTTCATCTGGTTCTAAAATTAAAATATGACTATGAGTATTATCCAATAAATATTCTTGAATTAATGCTTCAAACTTACCTTCTTTTGCCCATTGTTTTACAATTTTCAAAGCTTCTTCATAATGGAGATACATAGTAGCATCGCCATCATATAACCAGCTATTCATAATATTAATATTATAAATCAATCCTTTTGGATATTGACCAAAATCAGCCTCACGAAGCTTAAATTCCATACTATTAATAGAAGCCTGTAATAATTCCTCATCAATGCCATTTTTTACAATGTCATTTAAAGTATCAGTTACAACTTTTGTAAATTCATCAACTTTATCAGATTCAGAACCATTGACGATAATGCTAAACATTGGCTGTAAAATACCATTATCAAATGAAGAAATTACATCACTACCAAGACCAGCTTTAATCAAAGCATTGCGAAGTGGTGCCGCTTCACTTTTTAATAAAGCATGTTCCAATATAGTAAATGCTAGCATTTTTTCTTTTTCTAAAGAAGTTGCAATAGAATAATTCATACTTAAAAATGTTTTATTTTCTTTTGCTTCGCCAGGAGCTATAGGGTAAATATCTTTAATCAATTTACGAGCTGTAAATGGTTTTTGTACATCAATATGGGAGTCAATTTCAATTTTATTAAAATTGCTGAGATATTCTTCATCTAAGAAAGATAAAGTTGACATCATATCCATATCCCCATAGAGATAGATATAACTATTAGCAGGGTGATAATAACGACTATGGAAGTCAATAAACATTTCCTGTGTTAAATCTGGAATAGCTACAGGGTCTCCACCAGATTCATATTGATATGTTGTATCAGGATAAAGATTATTTAAAATCTTTCTTTCCAATAATCCATCTGGAGATGATAATGCACCTTTCATTTCATTATAAACTACACCACTATAAGCTAATGGAGCATCTACATTATCAATTTCATAATGCCAACCTTCTTGCATTAAGATTTCAGGTGTTGTACGCATATTTGGATAAAATACTGCATCAAGATAAACGTCCATAAGATTGCGGAAATCCTTTTCATTTCTGCTAGCTATAGGATACATAGTTTTATCTGGAAATGTCATTGCATTTAAAAAAGTATTTAAAGAACCTTTTACTAATTCCACAAATGGTTCTTTAGTAGGAAATTTACGAGAACCACAAAGTGTGGAATGTTCTACAATATGAGCTACACCAGTATCATCAGTAGGAGTAGTGCGGAAAGTTATAGAAAATACTTTATTATCATCATTATTTTCTATAAATAATAATTTTGCGCCACTTTTTTCATGATAAAATTCATATGCATTAGATGAAATTTCAGATATATGGGATATTTTATCTAATCTGAAACCACAATAAATATTTTTCTCTTGTAAATTCAAAATAATATCTCCTTTATTCAAAATAAAATTAATATATTATATTTGCAGATTTTGCTTAATTAATTTATATAAAATTCATAATCCCGATAGAAGAAATGGGATATTTTTAAAAATCATACATATACAATTAAAAGCATATCTATATTATACCTTTAAAATAGCAAACCTTCAATAAACTTAATTAATCCTTAAAAATATCTATTGCAATTATAAAAAATATGCTATTATAATAACTGAACCTCAACCACTTATGTATTTCTTACATTTATTTTTTACATAATATAAAAAAGTACCTATAATAAAAATTATAGGTACTTAAAAATGTCATTACATTTTTTTCCAGTCAATTATTTCTTTTAAAATGCCTGTGATTTTATCCAATTCTTCATTGGATAAATCTTTTAAGAGATAGTTGATATGCTGAATGCTTGCTTGTCTAACTTCGATTTCACTATCATTGTTAGGTACATCTAAGAACAATTCAGACATAGTAATTCCTAGAGCTCTTGTTATTTTCTCTAATGTTGTAATTGTTGGACTCTTTAAATTACGTTCCAAATGACCCAAGAAGACTGGATTAATTTCAGCTCCTAAAGCTAATTGCTCTTGAGTTAATTTTTTTTGTTGACGAAAAGATCTAATTTTTTCTCCAACGGTCTTCTTCATAACCATTGCCACCACCTATATATTAACATATAGACTTATCATAAGTGTACAAATGCATTGAACACAATATACAATAGATAATAATTGGCTATTTATTAGTACTATATGTTATTTTTCTAATTAACAAAATATTTAAAGTTATCATTATTAAACTAATAGCTTTACAGATATTTTACTATTTAATTATTTTTTGTAATGCTATTCATTGTCAAATGTATCTATGTTCTCATCAATAAAATCATATAAGTAGTAAAAAAATAATCTAATCTCAATAAAAAATAAATCAATAATTAATTAAAAATAAAGGAATAATATCAACCTATTATTCCTTTATTTTTTTATATATACTATTTTAATTATTTACGGTTAAAAGCTCTATGTGCGATATCTTTTCTATAATATACATCTTTAAAATCAATAAGTTTTATATCTGTATAAACTTTATCTACAGCAGTTTTTATATCATCACCTAAAGCCACTACACCTAATACACGTCCACCATTTGTGACAATTTTTCCATCTTTTTTAGCTGTACCAGCATGGAAAACTAAAACATTTTCTTTTTCTGCCTTATCTAAACCTAGAATTTCATTGCCTTTTTCATATTTAGCAGGATATCCACCGGCACTCATAACTACACAAACAGCAGCTTTTTTGCTCCATTTTATATCACAATTTGCAAGTGTACCATTTGCACAAGCTAACATGATTTCAGCTAAATCACTTTCTAACAATGGCAATACAACTTGTGTTTCTGGGTCACCAAAACGAGCATTAAATTCTACAACTTTTGGACCTTCTGCTGTTATCATTAAACCAGCATACAAACAACCTTTGTATTCATAACCTTCTTGTTTCATAGCTTTTATAGTTGGCTCTAAAATTTTTGTTTGTACCTGCTTCATTAAATCTTCTGTGATTACTGGAGCTGGTGCATATGTCCCCATACCGCCTGTATTCGGCCCCTTATCGCCGTCATACGCTCTTTTATGGTCTTGAGATGGTATCATAGGGATAATAGTTTCACCATCAGTGAAAGCCAATACAGAAGCTTCTTCGCCAGCCATAAATTCTTCGATAACTACGCTATTACCAGCATTACCAAAAGTTTTATCGCACATAATTTCATCAATTGCTTCTAAAGCTTGCTCTTTTGTTTCTGCAACAATAACACCTTTACCAGCAGCAAGTCCATCTGCTTTAATTACTATTGGTGCGCCTTCTTTTTCTATATAATTTTTAGCTTCCACTGCATCTGTGAAAACTTCATATTTTGCAGTAGGAATACCATATTTTTTCATAATATTTTTAGAAAAAGATTTAGAACCTTCTAATTGAGCAGCAGCTTTTTGTGGTCCAAAAGAAGCAATTCCCACTTTAGCCATATCATCAACAATTCCATTTGTCAATGGAACTTCTGGTCCTACCACTACTAAATCGACTTTTTTCTCTTGAGCTACTTTTACTAAAAATTCATTATCCTCTACTGAACCTGGTATACATTGTGCTATTTTTTCCATGCCTGGATTTCCTGGCACAGCATAAATTTTATCCACAAGTTTACTTTGAGCTAATTTCCATGTAAGTGTATGTTCACGTCCACCACTACCAATAACTAAAATATCCAAAATATAACCCCCTTATTAAACTTATTAAAAGAAAACGCACTTAAATAGTGCCAATTGTTAGCATATCAATAAGTGCGCTAAAATATATTATTTGCTTAACTGAGCTGTAAGATATTCTTGAATGCAATCATCATAATGAGATGTATGACAGAAAGCTTCTTGAGCTAATTGCATACGGAATTTTCCTGTAGTGCAACCATCTTTAGCTATCATTTCAGCAACTTCATCATAATGTTTAGGATTTACTACAACTGTAACAAATTTGAAATTTTTTGCAGCAGCACGAATCATTGCAGGACCACCGATATCAATATTTTCTACTGCTTCAGCAAGAGTTACATTTGGTTTTTCTATAGTTTCACGGAATGGATATAAATTTACAACAACTAAATCAATAGGTTGAATATTAAATTTTTGCATTTGTGCTACATGACTTTGATTATCACGAACAGCTAAAATACCACCATGAATATATGGATTTAAAGTTTTTACACGACCATCCATAATTTCAGGGAATTTAGTTACATCACTAACATAAGTAACAGGTATACCAGCATCGTCAATTGCTTTCATTGTTCCACCAGTAGAAATAATTTCTACACCAGCTTCATGAAGTTTACGTGCAAATTCTACAATACCAGTTTTGTCAGAAACACTTAATAACGCTCTTTTAATAGGCATAATAAAAGCCTCCTCTTAATGTGATTATATAAAATCAATCATCAATCGTCACATGACGACCATTGACATGTATTTTTCCTGCTAAATACAATTCAATAACTTTTGGATATATTATATGTTCTTGTTCAAGCACTCTAGCAGATAAAGTTTCTTCTGTATCATCATCTAAAACAGGTACTGCTTTTTGCATGATAATAGGGCCACTGTCCATACCTTCATCTACAAAATGCACAGTGCAACCAGATACTTTCACGCCATATGCTAAAACATCACGATGAGCATGAGCTCCACCAAAAGAAGGTAATAATGATGGGTGTATATTTAAAATACAATTTTTAAATTCATTGACAAAATAAGGGCTTAAAATACGCATAAATCCAGCTAAAACAACTAGACCTACATTGTATTTTTTTAATTGTTCTACAAGTTTTTGTTCAAATTCTTCTTTTGTAGAACATTTTTTTCGATCAACGCAAACAGCAGGAATGCCTGCTTTTCTAGCGCGTTCTAATGCCATTGCTTCCGGCTTATCAGTGAGTACAACACCTATTTTAGTTTTAATCTGACCATTTTCAATTGCATCAATGATAGATTGTAAATCACTACCACGACCAGAAGCCAATACACCTAAAATTATTTGGTTATTCATTGAAAACTCCGCCTTTTACTTCTACAGTTTGGTTGCCTTCAACAACTTTACCAATAATATAGGATTTTTCACCTTTTGCTTTGAGGTCTTCTTGAATTTTAGCTGCTTCTTCTTCAGATACAAGTAAAATCATACCGATACCCATATTGAATACACGGTACATTTCATGCCAATCTACATTTCCCCAAGCTTGTAAAAGTTTGAAGATTGCTGGCATTTCCCATGTGCTAGCATCTACTTCAACGCCAGTACCTTCTGGTAAAATGCGGGAAATATTTTCATAGAAACCGCCACCAGTTACATGTACCATACCATGAATATCATATTTTTCAATTAATGGTAAGCAAACAGCTGGATAAAGACGTGTAGGTGTTAAAAGTTCTTCGCCTAATGTTTTGCCATTTAATTCTGGGAATTTTTCTTCACCTGTAAAACCTTTTACATCAAAGCAGATTTTACGAACTAAAGAATAACCATTAGAATGTACACCACTAGAAGGAATACCTAATAAAACATCGCCAGCTTTGATTTTTTCACCAGTGATGATATTAGCTTTATCCACTACACCAACAGCAAAACCAGCAATATCATATTCGCCATCAGCATAGAAACCAGCCATCTCAGCAGTTTCACCACCGATTAAAGCACAACCAGATTCTTTACAAGCGCCAGCTACGCCTTTTACTACAGTAGCTACTTTTTCTGGATCTAATTTTCCTACAGCAAGATAATCTAAGAAATAAAGTGGTTCTGCACCTTGCACTAAGATATCATTTACGCACATAGCTACAGCATCTTGACCAATAGTATCATGTTTATCAAGCATAAATGCAAGACGTAATTTTGTACCAACACCATCAGTACCAGATACTAATACAGGTTCTTTATATTTTCCACTATTTAAAGCAAAAAGACCACCAAAACCGCCTAAATCACCTAAAACTTCTGGACGATATGTTGCTTTTACGCTATCTTTTATAAGTTTTACAGAATAATTTCCAGCATCAATATCAACACCAGAATCACGATACGTAAGATTTGTCTGTTTATTATCAGTCATGTTAACCTCCAAAAAGTGCAAATTATTTTGCTCTTTGTTCAAATACGTATTTATCAGCACCAGTTACTGTTTCTTTTGACATTTCAATTGGATAAGCATTGTTAAAGCAAGCATAACACATATCTTCAGGATTAGCTGTTGTCATAGAAGCTTTAAGACCTTCCAAAGAAAGGAAATGTAAAGAATCTGCACCTATAAATTGACGAATTTCTTCAACTGATTTAGTTGCAGCGATTAATTCTTTACGTACAGAAGTATCAATACCATAGTAGCAAGGATAGCCAATTGGTGGAGAACTAATGCACATATGAACTTCTTTTGCACCTGCTTTGCGAAGCATTTTTACGATTTTACCACTAGTAGTACCACGAACGATAGAATCATCTACCATAATAACAGATTTACCACGAACAGCTTCAGCGATAGCATTTAATTTTAAGCGAACAGCTGTATCACGTTTTTTCTGTGTTGGTTGAATAAATGTACGTCCAATATAACGATTTTTGATTAAGCCTTCGCAAAATGGAATGCCTGATTCATAAGCAAAACCTGTAGCAGCTGTATTACCAGAGTCTGGTACAGATATAACAATATCACCTTTGAATTTACTTTCACGAGCAAGCATGCGACCCATCATAAAGCGAGCAGCATGAACACTTTGTCCATCAATTACACTATCTGGACGAGCAAAATATATATATTCGAAAACACATGCAGCTTTTTTCTGTGGAGTTGTGAATTTATAGGATTTTAAACCATCATCACCCATGACAACCATTTCGCCTGGTTCAACATCTCTAATAAATTCTGCACCTACAACATCAAGACCACAAGATTCAGAAGAAATTATCCAAGAACCTTCTTCTGTTTTACCGATGCAAAGAGGTCTAAATCCTTGCGGATCACGTACAGCTATTAATTTATTTTCAGTCATAATAGCCAAGCAAAAAGCACCTTTTACTTGTTGTACACTTTCAATGATTTTTTCCTCAATACTTGATTTACGAGAACGTGCGATAAGATTAACGATTACTTCTGTATCTATAGAAGTTTGAAAAATTGTACCTTGTTCTTCTAAGTAACGACGAAGTTCAGCTGCATTTGTTAAATTACCATTATGGGCTAAACTAATTTTTCCGCCGGAATAATTAGCAATTAAAGGTTGTGTATTTGATAATAAGCTAGAACCAGTTGTTGAATAACGTACATGACCAATAGCAATATATTGATTTTCCATATGAGGTAATTGATGACGAAATACTTCATTTACAAGCCCCATATCACGAGTAACGTCCATCCAAGCGCCATCAGTAACAGCTATACCAGCACTTTCTTGACCACGATGTTGAAGTGCATACAACCCAAGATATGTTAACATAGAAACATCTTCAGTACGAGAAAATACACCAAAGACGCCACATTCTTCTTTCCACTTATTTGACGTAATGTCAACCATTAGTTACATTCTCCTATACATATATTTTAATCATAAACCTACTCAATACATACAATATAAATGAAGAATACTAAGCATAAATATTTTATAATTTATGCTTAGTATTTTATTTAATTATAAAGTTTCGCCTGTTAAACGATGAAGAACTTCTTTATAAGCATCTTCAACATTACCTAAATCACGACGGAATCTATCTTTATCAAGTTTTTCATGTGTCTGACTATCCCAGAAACGGCAGTTATCTGGAGATAATTCGTCGCCTAAAAGAATTTCACCATGATATTTACCAAATTCTAATTTAAAGTCAATGAGGTCAATATTTTTTGTAGCAAGATATTTTGTCATAACATCATTGATTTTAAGAGACATAGCTTCAATCTGATCAAGTTCTTCAGCTGTTGCCCAACCCATAGCTGTGATATGATAACGGTTAACCATAGGGTCACCTAAATCATCACATTTATAGCAATATTCAATTACAGGTTTAGACATTTTTACGCCTTCTTCAAGACCAAGACGTTTTGCTAAGCTACCAGCAGCTACATTACGGATAATAACTTCAAGAGGAACGATATCTAATTTTTTTACAAGGATTTCACGGTCATTAAGAACTTTAATGAGGTGATGTTTAATGCCTTCTTTTTCTAATAAACCAAAGAAGAAATTAGTAATTTTATTATTTAAAATGCCTTTGTCTGCAATAGTACCTTTTTTTGCACCATTACCAGCAGTTGCATCATCTTTGTAATAAACTAATAATTCATCAGGATTTTCTGTTGAAAAGATTTTTTTTGCTTTGCCTTCATATAATAATTTGTTTTCCATTATTAATTGACCTCCCAAGTCATTAACTAAAATCTAAATAAAAATGAGTTATACGATTTTATATTAATTTTAGATGAATTTTTTCGTTAATTATGCTTGAAGTTGTTGTGCAACTTTTGCAGCTTTAGCTTCAACTTCTTCAACCATTTTTTCACGATATTCTTTAAGTTGTTTTCTTAAATTCATATCGCTTACAGCAAAGATTTCTATAGCAAAAATAGCAGCATTTTTAGCACCATTAATTGCCATAGTTGCAACTGGAATTCCAGATGGCATTTGTACAGTACTTAATAAAGCATCCATACCATTTAATGGAGTTGCATTAATTGGTACTCCAATAACAGGTAAAGTAGTATAAGATGCGATAACTCCACCTAAATGTGCAGCAGCACCAGCGGCAGAGATGAATGCGCCAACACCTCTTTCTTCCGCAGAAGAAACTAGGCCACGGACTTTGCCAGGGGTACGGTGTGCAGAAGCTACGATTACTTCTGTTTCTACATTAAACTGATGTAATAAATCAACAGCCGGTTTTAAAATGGGAAAATCAGAATCACTGCCCATTACTACAGCTACTTTCATTTAAATCATCAACCTCCTGAGTAGTTTTATTTAATTAGTACAATAATTACTATAACAGAATAAACTTAAAACTTCAATGTATATAGCTTATAAAAATTTTACATATTTTTTATAAAAAGGATAGAAATTTTCACTCTAAGATAATTTTAAATTTTGCAAAAATGTAACCTTGAAAACTTCTAGATAAAAATTACTAAATATAAAGAAATAAAATTTTTTTATATTCTTATTGTATCTTTTTTAATTTAACAAATCACTTATTTACGTTATTTTTACCAAAAATTTTCTTCTTATTTCCTATTATAATAAATAAGAAATTTTCATTTAACAAAACTAAATAGAAGTATTTTTATAAAATCAAATAATTATATAGATTATAATTATAATTATGATAGACACAATAAACATAAACTGCTATAATAAAAGCATTATATATGGTTTGCATTGTATAATAAATGTAAAAGGCAAACTTAATTTATACACTATGTAAATACATAAATACTTTAGGAGGGTAACAATGGCACTAATTGTAAAAAAATTTGGTGGCAGCTCTGTTGGAAATATTGATAAAATCAAAGCTGTTGCAAAACGTATTTTAGATGAAAAACAGCCAGATGATAAAATTGTAGTAGTTGTTTCCGCTATGGGGGATACAACTGATGACTTAATTCAATTGGCAAAAGGGATTACTAAAGATCCATATCAATATACTCGTGAAATGGATATGTTACTTACTACTGGTGAACAAGTTTCAATTTCTTTATTAACTATGGCATTTAAAGCTTTAGGACAAAAAGCTATTTCTCTTACTGGAGCATTAGCTGGTGTAAAAACTAATTCTGTTCACACAAAAGGTAAAATCAAAGATATCCAACCTAAACGTATTTTTGAAGAATTAGATAAAGGCAATATTGTTATTGTAGCTGGCTTCCAGGGTTGTGATGATTTAGGCGATCCTGTTACTTTAGGTCGTGGTGGTTCTGATACTTCTGCAGTTGCTCTAGCTGGTGCTATGAAAGCTGATGTTTGTGAAATTTACACTGATGTTGATGGCGTATATTCTGCTGACCCACGTATTGCTAAAGGCGCTCGTAGAATGAAAGAAATCACATATTATGAAATGTTAGAAATGGCTCGTTTAGGTGCTGGTGTTATGCAACCACGTTCCGTAGAAACTGGTCGTTTATACAATATTCCAATTCATGTAAGATCTACATTCACTAACAAACCAGGCACAATTATTAGGGAGGAATATACAATGGAAGAGAAAGAGTTTATTATTAGAGGGGTAGCTCATGATACTAATGTAGCTAAATTCGCTGTATTAGGTATTCCAAATACTCCAGGTATTGCACATGCAATTTTCTCCAAACTTGCTGAAAACAATGTTGATGTTGATATGATTGTACAAAGTATTCGCAATATGGAAAAAAATGTTACTGATATGGTATTTACTGTTACTGCTGATGACCTCGGTCAAGCAAAACAAATTGTAGATAAAGTTGCTGATGAATTAAATGCTGTTGCAGTATTAATCGAACAAGACGTAGCTAAAGTTTCTATCGTTGGTGCAGGTATGCTCGGTAACCCTGGTATTGCTGCTAGAATGTTCAAAGCTTTATCTGATGCTAATATCAATATTGATGTAATTAGTACATCTGAAATCAGTATCTCTTGCTTAATTAAAGCTGATAAAATCAAAGAAGCTGTAAATGCTATTCATGATGAATTCTTTAAAGACTAATCATTAAATCGAATATAAATAGATATTTATAAATTAAGGGGGCATTCTATGAATTATATAAGTACACGTGGTCATAATTGTGCTGTTACTTCTGCACGTGCCATCATAAAAGGATTAGCAGAAGATGGTGGATTGTTTGTTCCTGAAAATATACCTATTATTGATGAAAAATTTTTAACTTCACTTCTTGATTCATCTTATCAAGAACGTGCAAAAAAAATTCTTTCTTTATATTTAACAGATTTTACTGCTGAAGAAATCAATCAATGTGTTGATAACGCTTATACTACAGAAAAATTTGACACTGATAAAATTGTCCCTACAGTAGAAGTCGAAAAAAATAATTATCTTTTAGAACTTTGGCATGGTCCAACAAGTGCTTTTAAAGATATGGCATTACAATTATTGCCACAATTCATCTCTACTTCATTAAAAAAATTAGGTGATAAAGATGAATTAGTTATTTTAGTAGCTACTTCTGGTGATACAGGTAAAGCAGCCTTAGATGGCTTTAAAAACGTTGACCAAACAAAAATTCTTGTCTTTTATCCACAAGAAGGCGTAAGTAAAATTCAGCGTTTACAAATGCTCACACAACAAGGTGATAATGTATCTGTATTTGCTGTTAAAGGTAATTTTGACGACGCTCAAAGCGGTGTTAAACAAATCTTTAGTGATAGTAAATACAATGAATATCTAAATGAAAAAGGTTTTAAACTCTCTTCTGCAAACTCCATAAATTGGGGCCGTTTATTGCCACAGATAGTTTATTACTTCAGTGCATATGCTGATTTAGTTAATGATAAAAAAATCACTATGGGTGATAAAGTCAACTTTACTGTACCAACTGGTAATTTTGGCGATATCTTAGCTGGTTTCTACGCAAAATGCATGGGTCTTCCTGTCAATCGTTTAATTTGTGCTTCTAACTCTAATAATGTATTGACAGATTTCTTGAAAACTGGCACTTATGACCGCAATCGTGAATTTTTCAAAACTATATCTCCATCAATGGATATTCTAATTTCTAGTAATTTAGAACGTTTGCTTTATCACATTACAAATGATGCAACTAAAGTAAAATCCTATATGGAAAAACTTCAATCAACAGGTTGCTATCAAGTTGATGAAGCAACATTAAAAGCTATTCAAGAAACTTTCTCTGCTGGATATTTAGATGATAACGCTACTAAAAAATGTATTCATGATATTTATCAACAAGATAATTATGTAGCAGATACACATACTGCTGTTGCATGGCAAGTAGCTCAAGATTATCAAAAATCTACACAAGATAAAACACCTATGGTTGTATTATCTACTGCTAGCCCATATAAATTTAGTGATAGCGTTTTATCTGCTCTTGGTGAAGATATCTCCGATAAAGATGAATTTGCTTTATTAGATAAATTATCTACATTGAATAAAGATAAAATTCCTCAAGGCTTAGCTCAATTACAATCTTTACCTATTTTGCATAATAATTTATGTGCAAAAGAAGATATGATTAAAGCTGTAAATACATTTTTAAATATCTAATATCTTAATGAATATTTCATAAAAATTTTACAAATAGGCGATAAATTTTACATTTTACTAGTAAATTTATCGCCTATTTTTTTCTAATATGGTATAATTATTTACAGATTTATGGAAAACGTATGATTTAATTTTAGATGTAAAGAAAAAGTAAAATTATATTTATCCATATTTTACATTTTCTTTACTTTAAAATTAAAATATATGTATCTCCATAATAATAATCGCATTCACTTTAAATATAAGTGAAGTATATATTTGATGAATAACAAGGAAAGGATAAGAGTTACTGGTATTACTATTTAGTAATATTGTACCGGAAATCGCCGGGATGTTAAGCCTTGGGAGTATTGCATCAAACATTAATAATTTTAGTGGATACTATGAACAAGGAATATTCTCTAACTTGATTTTAGTTTAGAGATTTACAGTAACAAATGGGCATGTTCAGCTTTTTTACAAAAAAGGATACGGAATTTTATGATTTATTTTTAGCTAGTGCAAAATACTTTAACAGTAGTGCAAAATTAATCAATGATGTTATGTCTGGCAACAATAAAGCAGAAGCTAAAATATCAGATATCATTAATATCGAACATGAAGCTGATGCTGTTAACGACAAAATCATTGATAAACTAAACAAAACATTCATCACTCCTATTGACCGTGAAGACATTTATGCATTAGCTAATGGTCTTGATGATGGGGTTGACTTTCTCCAAGGAACACTCCAAAGAGCTGTTATGTATCATTTAGTAGATACAAGCAAAGCAGCTATCGCTTTATCTGAATTATTAGTATCAGCAACAAATGAAATCTTAAAAGCGTTTTCTATGCTTCATGAAGTTACAAAACATGAACACGAAATTTTAGAATGTACTTATAAAATTAGCAAGCTTGAAAGCGAAGGCGACCGTATTTATCGTGAAGAGGTTGCTTACTTATTTGAACATATCACTGACCCAATTGAGCTTATCAAATGGAAAGATATTTTGACTTATATGGAAGATACTTTAGACCATTGCGAAAAATTATCTGATTTGGTGAGAGGCGTGGTAATGAAATATGCATGAGTTACAATTTCTTATCATAGCAGTTATTATCCTAGCTTTAGTATTCGATTTTATTAATGGGTTTCATGATACAGCTAATGCTATTGCTACATCTGTATCAACAAGAGCTTTAAAACCTAGAACAGCTATCATAATGGCAGCTTTCTTGAATTTCTTTGGTGCTATGTATAGTACAGGTGTTGCTAAAACAATTGGTGGCGATATTGTAAAATCAGCAGAACATATCGATGAACATATCATTGTTGCTGCTTTAATTGGCGCTATTGTTTGGAATTTATTCACTTGGTGGATAGCAATGCCAAGTAGTTCTTCCCACGCTTTAGTTGGTGGTATCATTGGTGCTGTACTCGTTTCCACAGGTGCTATTGGCTTGAATTTCTGGGGCATTGGTAAAATTGTATTATCCTTGATTTTATCACCTATTATTGCTATCGTTGTCGGCTTTATCATTATGAATATATTTTATTTATTATTTGGTAAATTTAGGCCCTCGTCGCTCAATAATAAATTCAAACGCATGCAGATTATAACAGCTGCTACTATGGCTTTTTCTCATGGCTCAAATGATGCTCAAAAATCTATGGGTATTATCACACTTGCTCTTTTAAGTGGTGGTTATATCGATGTTTTTGAAGTTCCTTATTATGTAAAAATCTTGGCTGCAACAGCTATGGCTTGTGGTACTGCTATTGGTGGTTGGAAAATCATCAAAACTGTAGGTGGTCGTATTTTTAAACTCCAGCCAATATCTGGTTTTGCTGCCGATTTAAACTCTTCTGTCATAATTTTCTCTGCTACATTACTTTCTTTACCAGTAAGTACTACACATGTCGTTTCTGGTTCTATAATGGGTATAGGTAGTGCAAAACGCATTGGAGCAGTTCGTTGGGGAACAGCTCAACAAATGCTTATGGCATGGGTTTTAACAATTCCTTGTACAGCCATTGTTGGTGCATTAGTTTATTCCTTAATGTGCTATGTATTTGGCTTATGATGACCAATTGAAAATCAAAAAAACAACTGCACCCTAAAAGTTGGATAAAAACCAACTTTTGGAGGTGCGTTTTTTGTTTATAAAAGTATAAAATCATTGCCTTATTTTTAAAAATAATATTATCGTTTCTATAATGTTTTTGTTATAATATATTTAAGAAAAATTAGGAGGTGTTCTTTATGGATTGCCAAATAAAATACTCATTATTAGATACTGTCTTAAAAGAACAGAAAAATCACAAAAATTTGATAACAGCAGTAAAAATAAATAATGTCCTACGTGATGTACAAACGCAAGTTACACCAGAAGACAAAGTAGAATTCATTGATATGACCACTGAAGATGGTGTCCAAGCTTATCAACGAAGTATTTTATTTATCATGATGGCTGCTGTAAATATGCTTTATCCTGATAAAGAGGTAGTAGTAGAACATTCCGTAAATAATGGTATTTATTGTGAATTATTGCCTAAAGGTGATTTAACGCTAGAAATGGTCGGCAAAATTCAAGAAAAAATGTTTGAATTTGTATCTAAAGCAAAAGATATAAAAAAATGCATTTTGCCTCGTGAAGATGCTGTTGCTTTATTTAGAGAATCTCAACAAATCGCTAAATCAAAACTTCTTGAATCCTTAAAGCAAGACTATGTAAGCCTTTATTACTGCGCAGGCTATTATGATTATCTTTATGGTCCAATGCTTTATAACACTTCATTATTAGATAAATTCGCTATAGACTTTTATGAGCCAGGATTGATTGTTAGAACACCTTTAATCAGCAATCCTAATGTAATTCCGCCAAAGATGAAACAAAAGAAATTATCTATGATATTAAGCGAAGCCGATAGATGGTCTTACATTTTAAAATGTAATTATGTGACCAATTTAAATGAATATATTCACTCAAATAAAATTAGTGAATTAATTCGTATTTCCGAAGCATTACACGAAAAGAAAATCGCTCAAATTGCCGATCATATAGTTGAATCTATAGAAGACCTTCGTTTAATTTTAATAGCTGGGCCATCATCTTCTGGAAAAACAACATTTGCTCAAAGATTGCGCATTCAATTGCTTGTCAATGGTATAAATCCTCTATCCATATCTTTAGATGATTATTTCTTAGATAGAGATAAAACTCCTAAAACACCTGAAGGTCAATATGATTTTGAATCTATAAACGCTTTGGATTTACCATTATTCAATAAACATATGATGGCATTATTAAAAGGAGAAAGCGTTGAATTACCTGTTTATAATTTCACCACAGGCTATCGTGAATGGAAAAATCATGTTGTAAAATTAGAACCTAATCAACCTATTATCATTGAAGGCATTCATGGTTTAAATGATGAATTAACAAGAGATATTCCTTCTCATGTAAAATATAAAATTTATGTTAGCGCCTTAACTCAATTGGCTATAGATGCACACAACCGCATTCCTACTACAGCAGCTCGCATTATTCGCCGTATTGTTCGCGATAATCAATTCAGAGGTGCTCACGCTTTAAAAACGATTAAACAATGGCCTGATGTACGCAAAGGTGAAGATAAAAATATTTTCCCATTCCAAGAAAATGCAGACGTCATGTTTAATTCTGCTCTAATTTATGAATTAGGTATTTTAAAGAAATACGCTAAACCTTTATTAGAAAAAATCACACCTGATTTACCAGAATATAATATATCTAAACGCTTAATTGATTTTCTTGATTACTTTGAAGATATTTCAAATGATGATGATGTACCAAATAATTCTATACTAAGAGAATTTATTGGAAAATCTTGTTTCTTCTAATAAAATAAATTACTCCATAAAAAATAAGCACTATATCAATTAGTGCTTATTTTTATTTATGCTATTTAATTTTAAAATCTCATCGCTCCAGGTCCTTTTGGGCCTTTAATCATGCCTAAATCCAATGTTTCCATTTTTTGATGTATTTCCTCTAATTCTTCTTGAGTAATACCCAAATCATCTGCCACCACTTCCCAATTAGATATTGGTGGATTATGCATTTCTATAATATCAGCTGGAGATTTGTCTACATACATAGAATAAAGTATGCCATGAATAACTTCATCTACTTCATAATTTTGTTTAACTAAAAAAGTTACAATACTTTTATTTATATCTAATTTATTAGCTATCTGTGTTGATATAATATCATCTTGTGTTGCCTTTAAATCATTTGGTGTAAGCCCAATCAAATATTCTACACGGCCCCAAGAATTATTCTCTCTTAAATTCATAACATCATCAAAAGATTTATGTGAAGCATATGCTAAGAAGGCACCTCTACGAAGTTCAGGCATTTCCCAACCATTATTATAATACGTTACTAATGTTTGCTTATCTACCCCAAAATATTCACTTATATTTTGCATTTCATTATTAATACGCATCTGTGGTGATATTCTTTCAGCTCTAGGTAATGGTTTTGCCTGTGCTGTATTATCCATAGGTAATTGATAACTTGCACTTGTTAAAATTAAACCCATAGCACTAAGAGCTAAAACTTTTTTCCATCTTTTCATATTTATCGCCTCACTTTGAATAATTATTAGTTATATTATATCATATTTTTATATAAATTTATTTGTTTTCAATAGCATCAATAGCGTCAATGACTGCACTTCTAAAGCCTTTACGTTCTAAAGTTGCTACACCTACAATAGTAGTACCAGCTGGAGAACATACTGCATCTTTCATTGCACCTGGATGATTATTTGTAGCTAATTGCAATTTACCAGTTCCCACTATCATTTGACTTGCTAATTTATAAGCTACAGGACGAGCAAGTCCATGCATTACACCAGCATCAGCTAAAGCTTCGATAAACATACTAGCAAAAGCAGGGCCACAACCTGCTACAGTTCCGCCAATAGATAATTGTTTAGTTTCTACAAATTGAACTATAGAAATTGTGGAGAATAATTTTGTAAATAAATCCAATTCTTCATCACTTAAAGAATGTGTATTTTCACAAATAAAAATACCTTCACCTATGGCTACTGGTGTATTTGGTATTGTACTTAAATGATGTGTATTTGGTAAAAGAATTTGTTCATATTTAGCAAAAGGAAAATTTGCTGCAATAGAAATAACAATTTTTTCTTGTAATTCTTTTTTTATTGGTGTAATAACTTCTTCTATCATATATGGTTTCACAGCTATGATGACCATATCTACATTATCAACAACTTCTTTTGCACTTTTACAAGGATTGATTTGTTTTTCATGTGTATTTTTACAAAGTTTATCCCAATTCTTAGCACAAGCAAAAATTTGATTGCCCTGTATAGCTCCTTGATTGATTAAACCTGTAGCTATAGCTTGTCCCATATTGCCAAAACCAATAAAACCTAATTTTAAATTATCAAACATATAAATACCTTCTTTATTTATTTTTTTGCATCATTTAACTTATATTTTATCATAACAACTAATTATAAAAAACTCCTACTAGCTTCAAAAACTAATAGGAGTTTTTATTTATCATTTATTCATTTTTTCTTCAATTGTATCTAAAATCAATTTAGCAAGTTCTGCCTTTTGCATAAGTGGAGCTTGTTTTATTTCTCCATCACGAGTGATGATTTTAGCTATATTAGTATCTACATTAAATCCAGCACCAGCTTGGCTTACATCATTTGCTACAATCATATCAAGATTTTTGCGCTGTAATTTGCCTTTAGCATATTCTTCAACATTCTGTGTTTCAGCAGCAAAGCCAACTAAATACTGTTTATCTGATTTTTTCTCGCCTAAACCTTTCAAAATATCTGGGTTTTTTACAAGCTCAATAGTCATGACTTCATCAGATTTTTTTATTTTTTGACTAGCTACTTCTTTTACACGATAATCTGAAACAGCTGCTGACATTATTGTAATATCACAATCTGCAAAATGTTCTTCAATATGTTTTTGCATTTCACGTGCAGACTCTACTTTTATTAAATTTACATTTTCAGGGGCTTTAATATTTGTAATACCTGAAACTAAAACTACTTCAGCACCTCTACTAGCAGCTTCTGTAGCAATAGCATATCCCATTTTTCCACTAGAACGATTACTGATGTAGCGAACAGGGTCAATTGGTTCTCTTGTACCTGCTGCACTTACAATCACTTTTTTACCTTTTAAAGACTGATTATTTTGTTTTTCAACATAATCTTTTATAGTCTCTACTAAAGTAATAGGTTCAGGAAGTCTACCTATACCATTTACACCACAAGCTAAATGACCACTTGCTGGCTCAATAATATGATAATTATATTCACGAAGAGTATTTATATTTTTTTGTGTTATTGGGTTTTGATACATATTACTATTCATTGCAGGAGCGACAAAAACAGGTGCTTTAGTCGCCATAATCACAGTAGATAACATATCATCAGCAATACCATTTGCTATTTTACCAATAATATTTGCTGTTGCAGGTGCAATCAAAACTAAATCCGCCAAATTAGCAAGAGCAATATGTTCTACATTCCAATTTGTAACTTTATCCCACATAGAAACATTTACAGGATTTCCACTGATTTCTTGAAATGTAAGTGGTGTAACAAAATTTGTAGCTTCTTTAGTCATTACTACATGTACATTAGCGCCTAATTTTCTTAATCTGCTAGCTACATCTACAACTTTATAAACTGCAATACCACCACAAACTGCTAATAAGATATTTTTGCCTTTTAACATAATAAACCTCTTATATAAAATAAATTAATATTTACCGTCTTAATTAGCAAAAAAGGCAAGTATTAGCTTGCCTTTCATTTTAAATTAAATGCTTTTTTTCACACGTGCAAAAGTAATTTTATCTTCTGCAACTTCTTCTAAAGCATTTGTAACATCTTTATGAGATTGAAGTACGGATTTTACAGGAGAACCTGCTAAAATTTGTCTAGCTCTTTTAGCTGCTAAAACTACTAAAGTATATTTGCTATCAACTTTTGGTAAAAGTTGGTCCATAGAAGGATGTACTATATCCATTATAAATCGCTCCTTTGCAATATTTTAATTTAAACTTTTTCATTTTCAAGTTGAACAAGTTTATCTAAATTATTATACACTGCACAGCGTTCAGCTTCAATAATATGCAAAATTTTATTTACAACATCACTGACAACTTCATTAGTGATGATATAATCATAATTATTTCCGCGTGGAATTTCTTCAATAGCAGCGCTGAGGCGACGTTTTATTGCTTCTTCAGTTTCAGTGCCACGTCCGCGAATGCGTTTTTCAAGTTCTGCAAGAGAAGGAGGTAATAAAAAGATGAATGTACCTTCTTTTAAAAACATTTTCTGTACATTTAAAGCACCTTGAGTATCGATTTCAAGTAATACATCTTTACCACTTTCCAATACTTCACGTACTTTATCTGCTGGAGTTCCATAATAATTTCCATAAACTTCAGCCCATTCTAACAAACGATTTTCTGCTATCATTTGCTGAAATTCTTCTTTAGATAAGAACCAATAATCCTTACCATTCACTTCGCCTGGTCTAGGTTTACGTGTTGTTGCTGATATGGAAAATACAATTTCTGGCTGTGCTTTTAATAATTCTTTGCAAACAGTCCCTTTTCCTGTACCAGATGGTCCAGAAATAACGATTAAATTACCCTTATTCTTCATTTACTCTACCCTTTTCTTTTATAATATCCATATTTACTCTATTTGTTATTGTTTCTGGCTGTACAGCCGATAAAACAACAGTCGAATTATCCATGATAATCACTGAACGTGTACGACGTCCATAAGTGGCATCGATTAAATTCTTTAACTCTTTTGCCTCTTGGACTATACGCTTTATTGGTGCTGATTCTGGAGCGACAACTGCGATAATTCTATCTACAGCTATAATTGTACCATAACCAATATTAACTAATCTTGCCTGCATAACTTCTTTACCTATTTTTACCTATTCAATATTTTGGATTTGTTCACGAATTTTTTCTAATTCGCCTTTAATCTCTACTACTAAATTAGCAATTTCAGCATTATTAGCTTTAGAAGCCATTGTATTTGTTTCACGGTTCATTTCTTGAACAATAAAATCTAATTTACGACCAATATTGCCTTCCATTTCCAAACTAGCTTTAAACTGTTGTAAATGACTTCCCATGCGTACAATTTCTTCTGTAATATCCATTTTATCTGCCATTATCGCACATTCTTGGATTATTCTATTCTCATCAATATTTTGTTCACTCAATAAAGATTTAAGTGTTTCTATCAATTGAGTTCGATAATTTACTAAGCGTTCAGGAGCTATTACTTTTATTTTTTCTGTATGCTTAGCAATGATATCTAAACGGCGAAGTAAATCTTTTTTTAGATTTTCACCTTCAATACATTTCATTTTGACAAATTCTTCTGTAGCTTCTTCTACAGTAGCCACTAATAATGGTTTTATCGCTTCTAAATCTAAACTATCATCAGCTAAATTTATCACGCCTTGAAAATTTGCCAAATCTATTAAAGATATATTTTTTAATTTTGCTTTTTTATCTACACTTTTAATAGTTGTATTGATTTCCTGTAAGCTTTTATAATAAGCAATCAATAAATCTTTGTCAATGGCTAACTTTTTATTTTCTTCATTGTTATTTACAAAATTAATGTAAATATCTATTTTTCCACGAAGAGCATATTTATTTAAAGCTTCAACTATACTTGCTTCTAAAGCACGTAGTCCACTTGGCATACGAATGGAAATATCACGATATCTATTGTTTACCGCTTTCATTTCTACGCCGATTTTATATATTCCATTATCAAAAGTTGCTGAGCCAAAGCCCGTCATACTTCTTATCAAAAAAATACCTCCCCAAACCTAATTAAGATTATTACTCAGCCCATGTTGCTGTGAAAACTTTTGTAGCAGGGCCAGTCATATAAATTCGATTATTGTCAGCCCACTGTATTGTTAAAATACCGCCATCTAATTCAATTTGAGCTGTTCTTTGTGTACGTTTATTTAATACACAAGCTACTAATGTAGCACAAGAACCAGTACCACAAGCCCAAGTGATACCTGCACCACGTTCCCAAACACGCATGCGAACATATTTATCATTTTTTACTTCTACAAATTCTGTATTTGTTTTCTTAGGAAATACTGGATTAGTTTCAAATTTTGGACCAATTTTTTCAAGTTCTACAGTATTAATATCATCAACAAAAACAATACAATGAGGATTTCCCATAGATACGCAAGTCATTTTATAAATTTGTCCATCTACGGTGATATCTTCATTTACTACTTGATTATTGCCAAAGCCAGATACTGGAATTTTATCGCCTTCTAAAATAGGTTCACCCATATCTACATGAACAGTGCCATCTTCCATAATTTCAGGAACGATTATACCAGCACCAGTTTCTACAGTGAATTTATTTTTATCTGTAAGATTAGCTTCTTTTACACATTTGGCAAAGCAACGTATACCATTACCACACATTTCAGCTTCACTGCCATCACTATTGATGATTTGCATACGAAAATCTGCTATTTTAGATGGCAAAATAAATATAACACCATCAGCACCTACACCAAAATGACGATCACAAATTTTTTCTGCATTTGCGATTATTTCACTGATATCTTCATTATTGAAAGCATTTACTAATACAAAATCATTTCCACAAGCTTGCCATTTAGAAAAATTAAATTCCATGATAAAATCCTCCTTAAACACATTATTAAAACAATGTATTTATTTTTACAAATTTAAAATCTATTCAGGCTCATTATAGATAATAACTAAATTATTATATTATAACTATAACTAATATTAATTCGCTATTAAATATCAACAATCCTGCTCATATTATTATAATTATTCATCTTTTTAAAGAAAATACTAATTAATGACAAAAAACTTAGCAAAAACTGCTCAATTAATAATTTATCAAATAAAAATACCTATGATATAATATTTTAGATATTAATTTCTTAACCTAAGAAATTAACGAAAGGAATGAATTAAATTATGAGCTTAGATGGATTTTCATTAAATCCTTTAATAAATGAACTAAACGACAAATTAGCAGGTGGTAGAATAGATAAAATCTGCCAACCAAATAAGCAAGATATTTATTTATATATTCGCCAACCTGGACAGACATATATTTTATATCTTTCTATAAATCCTCAAAATCCTATGGCAAATATAACTGAATTTCAACCAGATAATCCACCTGAACCACCAGTTTTCTGCATGGTTTTACGTAAGCAATTAGAAGGTGGTCGTATTGCTTCTATTTCTCAATATGGTTTAGACCGCATGATTTTAATAGATATTGATACCTTAGGACCAAAAAGTCTTATCATTACAAAAACTTTAATAGCTGAACTTATGGGAAAATATAGCAATCTTATTTTAATGCAAGACGGAACTATTATTGAAGCTTTTCGCCGTGTAGGTGAAAATAGCAATCGCGTGCGTACTGTCTTACCTGGTCAAAATTATGAAGTCCCACCTATTCAAGACAAAATAAATATTTTTACCACCGATACAAATTCATTTATTGAACGCTTAAAAACATATCAAGAAGCGACATTATATCAAGCAATCATCGCTAGTGGATTGGGCTTTGGTCCAATAACAACAAAAGAAATCATCTTTTTAGCTGGCTTTAGCAACGATTTATTAATAAAAGATATGGACGAAATGGATTTTTCTTCTTTGACTAATATCATTGATGAATTAAAAATCATGTATCAAGAAAAAAACTTTTCACCAACATTAGTCTTAGATAAAAAACGTAAAATTAAAGCTATGGCACCATTTGCTTTGCATATTTTCAACGAAAAAGATTTCACCCTCAAAACATATGCAGATATTAATGCTCTATTAGAAGACTCCAAAAACTATACTAACAGTTATTATAATTTGCCAGAAAAAGATTTCTATCGTAAAACAATCCATAATGAAATTAATCGTTTAACTAAAAAAGAAAAAATTCTTACAGAAGAATTAGCTAAAGCGCAAAAAGCTGAAAAATATAAAATAAAAGCTGATAACTTAATGACTTATCAATACCAATTTAAAGACCATCAAGACAAAGAAATTTCTGTAGCTAATATTTATGATGAAAATTATGCACCTATAACTATTGCGTTGGATACGAAATTAACTCTAATTCAAAATATGCAAGCTTATTATAAAAAATACGATAAGTTAAAACGCTCTACACAAATGTTAGAAATCCAAATAAAACGTTGCCAAAAAGATAGAGAATATGCCCTAACCATAGAAACTGCTATAGATGCTTGTACTACTATAGCCGATATTGAAGATATCAAAGCTGAAATGATTAAAGCTGGATTTTTACCACCTGAAAATAAGAAAAAAGCTTCTATTGCTCCATCTAAACCATTTAAATTTGCTCTACCTAATGGAATGTTTTTATTCGTCGGCAAAAACAATTATCAAAATGATAAACTCACTTTTAAAACAGCACATAGCGATGATATTTGGTTGCATACAAAAGATATCCCTGGTTCTCATGTCATTATTGATACTAAAGGTGATGAAGTAGATGAGGATACTCTATTTTTAGCTGCCCAAATCGCAGGATATTTCAGCAAAGCTCGTGGTTCTTCTAAAATTCCTGTTGATTATGTAGAATGTAGATATCTAAAAAAACCATCAGGAGCTAAACCTGGTTTTGTCATCTTTACAAATAATAAAACTTTATATGTAACACCTGATGAAGATGAAATCATGCCAATCATCAATAAAGATTTAAATAAAAAATAAGTAAAAAAAGACTACCATATTTATTTTTGGTAGTCTTTTCTCATTAATTAAGTTATCGCCATTAAATTTATTTATTGCCTAAAAACTTTAAAATCATATTTATAATTTTTCTACAAAAACCAATTTCTTCTCAGTCTTCAAGTCTTGGTCCAGCATTTAAAATTTCTTCTGGCATTTCGCCTGCGAAACGTTTAACATTTTCAGCGAACAATCTTACTAATTTTTCAGCTTGATTTTTATATGCTTTTTTATCCATCCAAGTATTTTCTGGATTTAATACTTCACTTGGTACACCTGGGCAGCTATCTGGAATATTTAATTGGAAATATTCATGTTTAGTCCAAGTAACATCATCTAATTTACCATCTAAAGCAGCAGAAATCATAGCTCTAGTGTATTTTAATTCCATACGTTTACCAACGCCATATGGACCGCCAGTCCAACCAGTATTAACAAGATATACGCTAGTATTATATTGATTAATTTTTTCACCTAATAATCTAGCATATTGTAATGGTGGTAATGGGAAGAATGGTTCACCAAAACCAATGGAGAATGTTGCTTGTGGTTCTGTAATACCACGTTCAGTACCAGCAACTTTACTTGTATAACCGGATAAGAAGTGATACATAGCTTGTTCTTTAGTGAGTTTTGCAATAGGAGGTAATACACCAAAAGCATCTGCAGTCAAAAAGATAATTGCATTTGGATGACCTGCCATACTTGGTACAATAGCATTTGGAATATTTTCTATTGGATAAGCTGTACGCGCATTTTGTGTAAATCTAGCATCAAAAAAATCTGGTTCACGAGTATATGGATTGATATAAACATTTTCCAAAACAGTTCCATACTGAATTGCATTATAAATTTCTGGTTCACTTTCAGGTGTGATTTTTATAGTTTTTGCATAGCAACCACCTTCAACATTGAAGATACCATGTTCACTCCAACCATGTTCATCATCACCAATTAAGGAACGATTAGGGTCAGCAGATAAAGTTGTTTTACCTGTACCACTCAAACCAAAGAATAATGCAGAATTTCCATCTTTACCTACATTTGCAGAGCAGTGCATGGATAAAACACCACGTTGAGGAAGAATGAAGTTCATAACAGAGAAAATAGCTTTTTTCATTTCACCTGCATAAGCACCGCCACCGATTAATACCATTTTTTTGCTGAAATTAACAATAATAAAAGTTTCAGAATGTGTACCATCTTCAATTGGATTAGCTTTTACACTAGGCATACAAATAAGTGTAAATTCAGCAGGTGTAGTAAGTTTAGTTTTTGGTCTAATGAATAATTGTTTTAAGAATAAATGATGCCAAGCATGCTCATTAATGCATTTTATTTGTAATTTGTATGCAGGGTCTGCACCAACTAAAGCATCAGTTACAAATAATTGATGGTCTTTAGCATAATCTTTCATTTTTTCATAAAGACGATTAAATGTATTTTCCGAACATGGTTGATTTGTATTTGACCAATGTATTAAATCATGAATATCTGGAGTATCAACAATAAATCTATCTTTAGGTGAACGACCTGTATGTTTACCAGTAGTTACACAAATCGCACCTTTGTCAGATAAACGTCCTTCATGATTTCTAACCGCTTCTTCAAGTAATTCAGGAATTGTTGCGTCATAAGTTATTCTTCTTGCTACAGATAAGAAATCTTGGCTAGAATAGTTATTCATCATTGTAATCAACCTCTCTTTTATCTATGTTAATTTTTCATAGTATTTATTACTTTGATTTACCATATGAATATATAATTCTATAAAAAATTTATTATTCCTTTAAATTTCTAAAAATTTTATATATTTTTTATACATTTTTTACATAATAGATAAAACTTATGGCAAAAAACATTTATAATAAATAAAATATTGGATATATGCTATTTTTATGCTATAATATCTATGTGTTAATTAATAAAATTTATTATACATAAGATATTTTCAATAGGAGGATTATATGGAACTTAAACAACTAGAATACTTTCAAATGACTAGCCGTTTGAAAAATATTACTAGAGCAGCCAAACGGCTTTCTGTTTCTCAACCAAATATTACAGTTGCTATAAAAAAATTAGAAGCAGAACTTGGCATACAACTTTTTGAACGTAGCCAAAAACAATTATCACTCACACCAGAAGGAGCTGTATTTTTAAATCGCATTGAACTTGCTTTGCGTAATATTCAAGATGCCGTTTTAGAAGTTAATGACTATAAACAACTTCAAAAAGGCACTATCAAAATTGGTATTCCTTCTATGATCGGAGCATATCTTTTCCCAAAAATTTTCTCTGGTTTCCAGAAAAAATTCGCTCATTTAGATATTTATCTTTATGAAAAAGGCTCTATGTCTATTCGTGAATCCTTAGAACGTGATGAATTAGATTTTGGTATTGTCATCATCTCCAATGCTTCTCCTAGTTTACAGTTATTACCAATGTCTACTAATCAAGTAGTAGCTTGTGTTCCTGAAGATAGCCCACTTGCTCAAAAAGATTCTTTATCTTGGAGCGATGTAAGTAATATTGATTTAATTATGTTAAAAGAAGGTTCTTTTATCCGTAATTTAATTCAACAAAAACTCAAAGAACACAATATTCAACCAAATATTATCTTAGAATCAAACCAAATTGAAACGATAAAAGGTCTTATCTCCAGTAATGTTGGTATGGCATTCCTCTTAGACTTCGTAGTTCAAGATACACCACATATTAAAACATTACCAATAGAAGACCCTATATTTGTAGATGTTGGACTTGCATGGAAAAAAGATAGATATATCTCCAAAGCTGCTCAATCTTTTATCAATTTCTGTCAAGATACATTAAATAAATAATTTATAAAATTAAAGCCATCAGTTTATTCAAATTTGCTGATGGTTTTTTATTTTCATTAATAACAAAAAGGATAATCCACTTATTTTAGGATTATCCTTTTATATTTTTTATAGCTTATTTAATGATATTTCAACGATGAGCCAATAAAGTTTGTTTTAATTTATCTTCAATTTGTACAAGTTCAGCTTCTGCTAATTTACGACGTTCACGTCCATCTTTTTGTATTTTAATAGTTTCTTCAATAGTAGAAATCAAATCTTCATTTACTTTTTTTACAGTTTCGATATCTACAATTCCACGTTCTGTTTCACGTGCTGTCTCTATTGTATTTTGTTTCAACATTTCAGCATTACGTCGCAATAATTCATTTGTAGTATCTGTTACTTCACGTTGCATCTGTAAAACTTTTTGCTGTCTAGATAAACCAAGCGCAATTACAATCTGACTTTTCCATAATGGAATAGTATTATAAATAGCACTTTGCACCTTATCAACTAAAACTTTATCATTATTTTGAATAAGACGTATCTGTGGTGCTGTCTGTATAGCTATTGTTTTACTCAATTTCAAATCATGAACTTTTTTCTCAAAACGACTGACAGCATTTTCAAAATCACTGACTACTTGCACTGCCATTTGATTTTGAGAATTTACAGCTTCCATGCGCAATTTAGGAATAGTATGCTGTTGCAATTCTAAGATTTTTTCTTCGCCAGCTTTAATATATAACTGCAATTCTTTAAAATACTCTAAATTTCGTTGATACATAGTATCAAACATCACAATATCTTTCATCATGCTCATGCGGGCTTTATCTAATTCACCTTGTATCTTATCAATCTGTACAGATAATTTGTCATATTCTGCCATCATACTTTTAGCACTGCCAACTAATGAACCTAAAATAGGTATTTTCTTTATAAATCCGCTACTGTTTTTACTATCTACATCAAAACCTTTTACTTTTACTACTAAATTGCTTAATAAATCGCCAACATGTCCACTATCTTTACTGCGAATATTATTCAAAATACTATCTGAAAACTCCGCTATATTTCGTTGTGCATTTATGCCATATTGTACAGAAGTCTGTGAATTCGTCAAATCTATATTTTCTTTTATTTTATCAATACGTTTTCTATCTTCCGGTGAAATCAATTCTGTTTGCTTTGTAACCTGCTCAATCTCTTCTTTTTTTGTCATTACTTGCCAATTTTGAGCATCAGCATTATTGTCCATTGTTTGTGTTTTTGCTTTGATTAAATCATCTAAACTAATATCTGCCATAAGTTTCACCCTCTATTCATATTATCAAAAAATTTGCGATAAAAATCATCTTTATCCATGAATAAATAACGTATACCTTCTATAAATCCCGCAATAAAAGGTATGCCTGTCCATGAGAATAATAAATAAAAAATGCCCATAAAAGTTTTGCCTAAATAAAATTTATGTGCGCCAAAACCGCCAAATAAAATTCCTAGACCTCCAGCAATTAATTTTTTACGCAAAACTTCATCACTATCAAAAAATCTTTCTGGTAAATGCTTTAATTGCCAACGCATTCTCTGCATAGGTTTATCATGCATACAATTTTTACGTCTATAGCTAAAGCCAGATTTTATCTCTTGAGTGCGGTCTTGCTTTTTCACATCAAAACCATCTGCTTTTATTGTATTTTCCATGACCTTTAATTCCGCGTCCATATCTAATAACTGGTCATTTATCAATTTTTCAAATTGCTCTGTATAAGCATTACTCAATCCATATAAAGTATTTTTTGTTCTTTCCTTTATATCATTTACACTATCTGTATTTAACTGCGTATTTTCTATTTCTACATATTTTTCAATTAAACCAGCCACAGTATCTTGATAATAATCGATAAATCTTCTAGCTAAAGTAATTTTTTCTGGATGTTTTTGTAGATATTGTAAAATATTCAAAGATACCTTTTGCATATCTTGCACATGCATTTTTAATTCACTATCTCTGATATATTTCAACGAACCTTTTATATAATTATAATCCTCTAACGCTTTTTGATAACTTTCCTGCAATAATTTACTATTTTCACTATCATCTAAATCTAAACTAATCTGCTTTTTCTTATTTGGTTTAAATGTCAAAAAGACGCCTACACCTAAAGCTACCGCTCCTATCAAATTTACAATATCACTAAAATGTGTTATCATATCAAACCCAATAAAAGCCAAAATAGTCGTTATAACTGCTAAAAACATAATAAAACTAAACATAATTTTTATTCTCCTATATTTTATTATACTTATTAAATTCTAATAAACCCTTTTAAAATCCTGCACTACAAAAATAATTATACAAAATTTATACTGATTATGCTTGTATATCATATTAAAATTGTATTAAAATAAAATTAAAATTTTTCCTTAGTTTCTATTTTCTGAAACAAAACTATACTTAGGAGGCTTTTATTATGACAAATATAAATACTATATTAATAGAAATGATCAATTATTATCAGGGCGACCCTAAACGTATTCAACATTTTCTCAAAGTACATAGCTTTGCAAAATTCATAGCTGAGCAAGAAAACTTACCTTCAGATAAATTATATATTTTAGAAATTGCTGGTTTAATGCATGATATCGGCATAAAAATTGCTGAACAAAAATACAACAGTAGCAACGGCAAATATCAAGAATTAGAAGGCCCTGCTCCTGCTAGAGAAATACTCGAAAAACTCCAAGTAGATACTGCTGTAATAGATAGAGTATGCTTCTTGATTGCTCATCATCATACTTACAATAATATTGACGATTTAGATTACCAAATCTTAGTAGAAGCAGATTTCTTAGTAAATCTTTATGAAGATAATTGCCCAAAACAAGCTATAGAAAATGCATTAAATAGAATTTTTAAAACTAAAACAGGCATTAATTTATGTAAAACTATTTTTGATGTCTAATTTTCTTTGAATAGTATCATAGTAAACATTTTATATAATTAAATTTTTCAATAAATATTACTAAAAAAAGGTATACAATCATATAAATGATAAATTTAATCCATGATATAGATAATTATTTTCTCTTTGAAAAAAATGAAATAATCTACGATCTCAATTTATAAAACAACAAAACCGTTGGTAAGAATACCAACGGTTTTATTCATAATGCGTCCACATACGAATTATACGTATAATTTTTTCATCTTCTAATACTTCATATACTAATCTATGCTGAATATTAATTCTTCTAGAATAATATTCCATTAGATCTCCTAACAATTTTTATATGGTGATGGATTTTTAAAAGGATCTTCCTCTATTAAATCAATTAATAATTTAACTTTTTTATCTAATCCACTTGCTTTTAGCTTTGGAATGTCTTTTAATGCTTTTGTATAATATTCTATCTTATACAATTACCATTCAACCTCATCTTCTGAAGCAAAATCTTCATTAGATGCAGCTTTTGCTTTTAATAAATCTTCTCTCACATTGGATATAGAAGATAAATACATTGTTTCCATAAGATTTTTATAATCATCAGCACTAATTAACACCACATCACCATCTTTAGTATTTATTGTTGCTATTTGATTATATTTAGCAACTTGTTCTAAAGTATTACCTATAACCATTATAATCACCTTAAATATGACCTATCGCACTTAAATAAAAAATCTATTATTAATTAATATATCTAATATTTTGGATATATATTTTTTAATTTTTATTTTTCATGAAATGGATTAAGCCCTTTGCCCTTAGTCAAAATAATTTTATCAGAATTATTTATACCGGAAACATCTTCTTTAGACATAAATATAGTCTGTATGCCTACTTTATTAGCAATTTCAATAATATGTGGATAAAATTTATTAAAATTCTTATTTTCAAATGGTTGATTAACAGAATCCATCACTAATAATGGTAAATATGGTAAACCTTCAAAGTTATCCTTCAAATACTTAAACATACTTAAATATGTCAATATTTGTAAATGAGTTTGTCTTGCCATACTTCCTGGCGTATAATTAATAATATTACTTTCTTCTCCATTACTATTAGTATTAATTTTTTTTAAATATGATACTTCTAAACTAATAATTAATGGATTAAATTCTATTTTAAAATCTTTTTTCTTAAGATCACTTGATACATATTCTATATCTTCATCTTTTTTATATTCATTTAATAAGTATTTATTGAATAAATCTATATTTCTTTTATCAAAATTATTATTTAAATTTTTTATAATTTCCTTTAGATTTCTTATATTATCTTTAATTTCATCTAATTCCTTTTTATTTATTTTATTTTTAGTTTTAGATAAATAATATTCTAATAATCCTATTTTCTTTATTGTAGTATCATAATCTAATTCAATCATTTGACTTTTATAATCATTTATTATTTTATCAAAACCTTCTTTTTCTTCTTTTATTTCCTTGATACTAACATTATAATCAGCTACATTTAATAAAATTTTTTTATCTTGAATTTCTTTTATAATATTTTCTATATCTCTAACATATTTTCTATATTCAGGATTTTCACTAACTATATTTTGTAATATATTTAAAAGAACCTCTATTTTTTTATTCCTTTTTTTTATATATAATGATTGATTTTTTAAAAAATTATATAATTTTATTTCTTCCGATAAAGAAAGTGATGCTCTAGTTGCATATGCTATATCTGGATTATTGCTATTGCTAGATTTACTTTCTCTACTAAAATCTTTTTTAAATTTATTAAATCTCTCGATATTTTTTTCCATATTTTCATCATATACTAATTGTAAATCATTAAACAACGCTTTAATAACTTTCAAACTTTGTTTATATTCTTCTCTAATAGAATTTAATTGTTTATCTTTAAGCTCCCACTCTTCTAGAGCCTTTTCTTTATTATATAATTTTTCTATATTTGAATAATTAAAAAAGAATTTCATAATTTTATTAATTTTAATTTGATATTTTAGTTCTTGTGCTCTAGTAAAAATTTTACTTAAATTTCCTAATCCTTTTTCGTCAATAAAATTTAAAAAACTTAAACTTCTATAAGATAATTTTTCTTGAAATATTTTTTTATATATATCTAAATACTCAATTTTAATATTCTCATATAAAATATTGCTAATATATTCTATATATTGTTCATCTGTTACAGAAATATATTCACTATCTTCTGTTATCTTTATTTGATAATTATTAAAAATAGAGCGTTTTATCCATAATTTAGTATTATTATTAGATAAAAGAGCTTCTACTTCATCTATATTATCTAATCCATCATACATTAATGGATTTTGATCGTGACATCCTAATATGAAATTAATTACTTTTGTTAAACCTGTTTTTCCTAAACTATTTTGTCCATAAACAAAAGTATTTTGAGTGAATTTATACGGTATACTTTTTTCATTTTTATGAATGAGTGTTATTGTATCTATTTTAAACATATCTTAATATCACCTCTATAAATGCTTTAGAATCCAATTTTTTAGATTCTAAAATAGGATTATTTTTCTTTGACTTACATTTTAATAAAAATTCATTCTGCAACTCTACTGCTATAGGTTTTAATATATATATTTTAGAATCTACAATTTTTATAAAATTGCATTTCACTAATTTGTCAATAACATTTAAAATTATAGAAATATCCCTTGTATGCACCATTAGTTTTAGATTAATATTACTGATAAATTTATCAATAACATTTTTCCCACTAAAATATTTTCTTCCTTTTATTTTATGTTTCACACAAAACGCTATAAATATTAAATGTACTATATTATCAAGAAAAAAAGGATCATTTAATAATCCAACCACTATATCCATATATTCGGCTTCATTTATAATATCTTTATTCATTCTTCAACCTTCCAACTTATTTTTAAATTTTCTGCTACATCATTACCAGTCAAAAATATATAACAACCCTCTCTATAAATTTTAGATTTATTAAAAAAATTATTATCTATATCTCTTTTAGTAGTTTCTACATAAACTTTTTTAGGAGAGCATTTTTCCTCATCTGATAACTCAAATAATACATCCATATAATTACTATGAGCTTCATCTTCTATATTTCTAATATCAATACTACTGCCATAAACATCTCTCATATCTTTATACATTAGTTCTCTAATAATTTTTTCAATAATAAATGATTCATTATTATTTACAAATTCTAATTGAAGTACTTCTCTAAAATTTCTTCTTGAAACAATTTCTTTTGCTTTTTTTCGGAATTTTGCTTTCAGTGTAATGTGATCTAATTTATATGTAGTATCTGTTATATTTGATGCTAAAGTATTTACAATTTCTATAATATTTGTAAAATCTAAACTTAATGATTTCTTATTTAATAAAGCTTGATCAATTTTTCTCATTATTTCATTAATAAAAGCTTCAGCTCTTCGTGTTTTAGCTAATTCATAAATCTTTATATCTGAGCAATATTTTGTTTTATAAATATCTATTATTAAATCTTTTAAATTTTTTTCTGTTTGAATATTCACATCTACATTTCTTAATAAATTATATAATTTATTAAGAAATTCATCTGTTTTAAACTCATTTTTATATTTATCATAAATTCGTTTTTTTACAGAACTAGCTTGTCTTTTTTTTATCTCATTATATTTTTTTATTTCTTCTATAAAAATATTAATAAAATTCTCTGATAGCCATTTTTCATCAATATTGTTCTGAATATATATTACACAACGTGCATCTGGTGATAACTCACTCATTTCAATCCAATTAGAAATACACTGTATCCATTCGTCTTTACTTAATACACCACTTTTGGCTTGAATATATGTATTTTTAATAATTGTTATTCCATCTTTTAAATCTTTAGTATCTATATCAACATCATCTTTTCCTTCATATTTAAAGGTATTTCCCATAGATAAATTTTGTAATATTGTTAATATATATACATATTTTTGATATAAAAACCCATATTGAGCATCTATTCCTCCCAATTTTAGCTTCTCCTTTCAATACTATAATAATAATTATTATTATATTAATTATACCATAAATATAAAAATCTCGAATATCAATTAATAATTATATCATTTTTGTTCGGTTTTCCAAACTAAAATGATATAATTATTATAAAACTACTACATAAAATAAATACAATAATAACTTTATATGTCCATACTATATCAAATTTAGATAAAGATATTGCAAATAAAATTACTAAAATATATTCATTGTAATTTGGGCACATGGGCACAAAATGGACACAATTATAAAAATAAAAACTCATGGATTAAAATACCCATGAGTTTTTATTTTGCTTTATTCTTTATTAGCTATACCTAATTTGCCAAAAACATAGAAAGAAAGGCTTAAAATCATGCCACAGACAACTGCAAGGCCCATACCTTTTAATTGTACAGGACCAATATTTACAGCAGCTCCGCTAAGACCACTTATCATAGTTACGGCAGTAAGTATCATATTTTTCGTACTAGTATAATCAACTTTTTTCTCTATAAGCATACGTATACCAGAACAAGCGATAACACCAAATAACAATACAGAAATACCGCCCATTACTGGTACTGGAATAGCATGAATAATCGCAGCAATTTTACCAATAAAAGAGAAAAGAATAGCAAAAACAGCAGCTCCACCGATTACCCATACACTATAAACACGAGTAATAGCCATAACGCCCATATTTTCGCCATAAGTAGTATTAGGAGTTGAACCTACAAAACCAGATAAAACATTAGAAACACCATCAGCAAATAAAGAACGATTAAGTCCTGGATTTTTAATTAAATCTCTATCAACAATACTACTTGTAACAACAACATGCCCAATATGTTCAGCAAAAACTACAAACAATGCAGGCATGATAATCATGATAGCATGAATATTAAAAGATGGTTCATAAAAAGTTGGTACTTGTACCCAACTAGCAGCTTCTACACCAGACCAATCTACAATATCTAAACAAAAAGCCATGATATATCCTGCAATTACACCAATTAATACAGGAATTACACTTAAAAATCCTCTACCAATTACAGAAGCCAAAATTGCCACAACTAATGTAAATACAGAAGTAATCATTGCAAGCTCATTTGGAATACCTTGAGATTGCATTGTATCACTGATAAAACCAGACATATCCAAAGCAAGTGGCGCAAGTTCAAGACCAATTACTGCTACTACTGCACCCATCGCAGCTGGTGGCAAAATAATATCAATCCAAGCTGTACCTAATTTACCCACAACAAAAGATAAAATAATAAAAGATAAACCAAATGCTATAAATCCACCTTGAGCATCGCCATAACTAAGTCCACTAGTAGCAAGTACTGCTAAAACTGGAGAAATAAATGCAAAACTAGAACCTAAATAAGCAGGTAATTTCCCTTTACAAATGATTAAATACAAAATTGTACCTATACCATTCATAAATAAAGCTGTTGCTGGATTTACATGAAGTAAAAAAGGAACTAACACTGTAGAACCAAACATAGCAAACAAATGTTGTAAACTAAGTGGAATTCCTTGCAACAAAGGCACTTTTTCTTCTACGTCATAAAACTTTTTCATTTTGTCCTCACTTTCATAAATAAATAGAAAATTCCTTAGTTATTTTATCATAAGAAATCATATCTATCTATTTAAAAATAAAAATATCTATTAAAAACCAAAAGATTATTGCATATTTACCGCTTTTAATTTATATTTATATAGGCAAAAAATAAAAATATTATTTTTTCCTATATATTTTATTATGAATAGGAGATTTTTTATGACTAAAGAAGAATTTATGCTTATTGCAACTCAAGAAGCTGATAGTAATTTAACAACTAATGAAGGTGGCCCTTTCGGTGCAGTTATTGTAAAAGATGGCAAAATCGTAGGTCGTGGTCATAATCGTGTACTTATAAAACATGATCCAACTTGTCATGCCGAAGTTGAAGCTATTCGTGATGCTTGTCAAAATTTAGGTACTCATGATTTAACAGGTTGTGAACTCTATACATCTTGCTATCCATGTCCAATGTGCCTTTCTGCTACTATTTGGGCAAACATTAAAAAAGTTTATTATGGAAACACAGCCAAAGATGCTGATAAAATTGGTTTTAGAGATGATTTCATCTACAACTATATTGAGGGAAAATGCCAAGATATCTCCGTTTTAGATTTAGAACAATTTGGTAGAGATATCACTATAAAATCCTTTGATAACTTTGCACAAAAAACAGACAAAACAATCTACTAAAAACAAAGAGGATAAGTTTTATACTTATCCTCTTTTTATTATCATCAAACAGACAATTATTTAATTATATTATTCTTCTACTTTTTGATTAAACAAAGCTGCTGCAAAGTCATTAGCTACAAATGGTCGTAAATCGTCCATACCTTCACCTACGCCAATCCATTTTACTGGCATACTAAGTTCAGATTTTAAGCCAATTACTACACCGCCTTTAGCAGTGCCATCTAATTTAGTCAATACCAATCCAGAAATAGGAGCTGATTTTGTGAATAATTCAGCTTGGCTAATTGCATTTTGTCCTGTTGTAGCATCTAATACTAATAATGTTTCATGTGGAGCTTCTGCTATTTCACGTTTAATAACTCTTTGAATTTTATTTAATTCTGTCATTAAGTTAGCTTTATTATGCAAACGTCCTGCTGTATCAATGATGAGTATATCCACTTTTCTTGCGATAGCAGCTTTTACAGCATCAAATACTACTGCTGCTGGATCTGAACCTTCTTCATGTTTAATCACAGGAACATTTACTCTTTGACCCCAAATTTCTAATTGGTCAATAGCCGCTGCACGGAAAGTATCTGCTGCTGCAAACATGACATTTTTGCCTTGTTCTTTATAATATCTACCTAATTTACCAATAGTTGTAGTTTTACCTACACCATTTACACCGATTACTAAAATTACTGTAGGCCCAGATTTAGCAATGTTTGTTTCATCAGAACCTTCATTTAACATTTCTGTAATACGTTTAATCAAGAATGGTTTTAAATCTTCTGGAGAGTTAATCTGTTTTTTCTTAATACCAGCACGAACATCGTCCATTAATTGTAAAGAAGTTTTTACCCCTACATCAGCTTGAATTAAAGCATCTTCTAATTCATCTAATAAATCATCATCAATATCAGCATAACCAATAATTACTTTTTCAATTTTCTCTGTTAGAGATTTACGTGTTTTTGTAAGACCTTCTTTTAATTTACTAAAAAATCCCATCTTTTAACCTCTTTCCTCAAAATCTTCTAAACGAACAGATATCAATTTGGATACACCAGCATCTTCAATAGTTACACCATACATAACATCAGCAGACTCCATTGTTCCCTTACGATGTGTTACTAAAATAAATTGAGTGCGTTTGGCATAATCTTTTAAAAACTTCGCAAAACGTTTGACATTTGCTTCATCCAATGGAGCATCAATTTCATCTAATACGCTAAATGGTGCAGGATTATAAGTGAAAAATGCAAACAGTAATGCTATAACTGTAAGTGTTCTTTCCCCACCTGATAATACAGCTAGACTCTGTGGTTTTTTATCTGGTGGTTCTACTTCAATTTCAATACCTGAACTTAAGATATCTTCTTTATTTGTTAAAATTAACTTTGCATTGCCACCGCCAAATAAACGTTTAAAAATATCATTAAAATATACTTTTATTTTATCAAAAGCCAAGCCAAATTGTGTAGACATTGTTTTATCAATCTGTTCAATGATTTTCGTTAAATCTTCTTTAGCTTTGACTAAATCCTCAATTTGTTTACTCATAAAGCTATAACGTTCATTTAATGTTTCATATTCGTTGATAGCATTTGGATTTACAGGACCAATTTCTTTTAATTCTTTATCTAATTTCTTTAATTTAGATTTCAGCTCATTTTCATCAAGTTCTAAACGATGATTTAAAGCTTCTTGTGGAGTCAATTCATATTCTTCTTGCATACTTTGCAAGCATTGCTTAATTTCAGTTTCTAATTTAGCTACACTTACTTCACATTTATGAATTTTATCCTTGATAACGCCTACTTTACTTGCAATTTTAGCACGTTCTTCGTCCATATCAGACAATTCACTTCGCATACCTAATTGTCTTTTATATAAAGTATCGTATTCTTCTTTACCATCAGTTTTTAACTTTTCTAAATTAGCTACAGATTCTTCTAATTGTTTTAATTCAGCTAAACTATCATCAATGACTTTTTGTAATCCAGCCATTTCTTTATCACTATCAGCTAAAAATGCCTTAAATCTTTCTGCCTGTCCTGTCAGCAAATTCAATTTATCATTATAGCGAATGACTTCTTGTCTTGCTTCTGTACAGCTAATCTGTTTTTGCATTACCTTTTGTTGACGAATTTTTAAATCATGTTTCAATACTTCAATTTCATTGTAAATATCTTCATAAAGATTTTGTTTTTCATCAATTTGAGCTTCCATTTGAGCAATTTTAGCTGTTTGTTTTTCAATATCTGCCTCAATAGCCGTTTTTTTCACGATTAAAGCAGATATGCGATTATCTATAGCTTTTAAGATATCTTCTTGATTTACAAACCAATTTTCTAATTGTTTAAATTCTACTTTTTTCTGTGCTAATAATAAAGATAACTCTTGCCAATCTTTTTGCAAACGATTGATATTTTCTGCCAAAGCCACGCGTTTTGCTTCATCATCTTCATATTTATTTTTCGCATCACGCAATACTTTACGCTCACTAGCTAGATAATCTTTTAATTCTAATAATTCACCTTTACGGTGTAAATAACCTGCTTCCTTGCTTTGGCTACTACCACCAGCAATAGCACCACCAGGTTGCAACAATTCACCTTCTAAAGTTACGATACGCAAACGATAATCATATAACTTAGCTAATTTCAAAGCGTTATCCACATCATCAACTACTAAAATTCTACCCAATAAAGATTGAGTTATCACTTTATATTCTTCATCAATATTTACAAGTTCATCTGCATAAGCGATAAAACCATGTTTACCTGGTTCAATTTCAGTGCGTTTATTTTTATGTGGCTGAACAGTAGTCAGTGGCATAAAAGTTACACGACCAAATTTATTTTCTTTCAAATAATTAATTGCTGATTTTGCAGTATCTGTATCTTTAGTAACTACATTTTGCATAGCAGAGCCAAGAGCTACTTCAATAGCTGTAATAAAAGGATCTTCTACCTTTATCAATTCAGCTACAGCACCGCAAATACCTTTTTGCCATGATTTATCCGCTTTTAAAACTCTTTTTACAGCCTTGCCAAAACCTTCATATGATGCTTGCATTTCTTGGAAAAATTTTACTTTTTCCTCTGCCATACGCACATTTTGGCGAGTTTCATTGATAAATTCTGTAGCCTCTTTACAAACTTTTATAAGTTCATCTAAATTACTTTGTTGAGAATTAATACTTTCTTGTTTAGCCTGTACTTTTTTATTGATATTATCAATCTCTACTTGTAATAATTCCTTAGCTGTATTTTTTTCTATTTTTTCATTAATTGCATTTTTATGCGCACTATGCTGATTTTCAATATTTACATCGATATCAGACATATCTCGCTTTAACAATAGTAATACCTTATTTTGTTCTTCTATCTGCTTGCGTTTTTCATTATCTTGCTCTTGCTTTAATTTGATTTCTTCTTCTTTCGCTTTAATATCATTTTCTACTTTTTGTACACTTGAATTTTCTTCTTGCAGGGCAAGTTCCAATTTATCTGCAGTATTATTAGCAATTTGAGCTTTTCTTTTCAGTTCTTCTCCATCAGCTAAAGATATTTTTAATTCTTCTTTTGTCTGATTTTGTCTTTCCTCTAAACGCTGTTGAGACTGACAACTCTGTCGTATACGTTCTTGTAATAAAGTGGCTTGATTGCGACTGCGTTCTATTTCTTCATGGATTTTTTGATTATTTTCACCAAGCAATTTTATTTTCTGTTCTAATTTATTTATCTCACTTTTTTTAGCGATTTTTTCACTTTCAGAAACAGAAACTGTAGCCTCTAATGAAGCTCTTTCTTGTTCATAACCTTTTATCTCTAAATCCAGTTTATTATTTTCAGCTGAAAGATTTTCATATTTATACAAAATCTGCGTGAGTCTACAATCTTTATATTCTTTATCAATGACATTATATCGTCTAGTTTTATCAGCTTGTTCTTTTAAAGGTTCTAACTGTTTTTCAATCTCACTTACAATATCATTTAAACGTACAACATTTGCCTGTGTATTATCTAATTTGCGCACAGCTTCTCGTTTTCGTTCACGATATTTAGTAATTCCCGCACATTCTTCAAAAAAATATCTTCGCTCTTCTGGCTTTGTATTTAAAACTTCATCTACTTTATTCTGACTAATAACACTTATAGAGTTTTTACCTAATCCTGTGTCGGCAAATAAATTATAAATATCCTTTAAACGACATTTTGTTTTATTAATTAAAAATTCACTTTCACCGGAACGAAATATGCGTCTTGTAATCATTACTTCCTGAAAATCTATAGGCAATTTACCATCACTATTATCAAAAGTAACGGAAACTTCCGCTGCACCAAGAGGTCTTCTTGTGGAGCTACCTGTGAAAATAATATCTTCTGCCTTATTTCCACGCAAATTGCGCACATTTTGTTCCCCTAAAACCCAACGAATGGCATCTGTAATATTACTCTTACCACTCCCATTAGGCCCTACAATTGCTGTTATGCCCTCATCAAATTCTACTTCTAATTTATCTGCAAATGATTTAAATCCATACGCTTCTAATCGCTTTAACAGCAAAGTTTTCACCGTCCATTGTTGTTTCTATTTCATAAACTACTATCTATCTATTGTTATTTGAACTGTTACATCAGCACCAGGTAAAACTTTATCTTTTAATTCATCAGGGAAAGAAATTTTTGCTGCTGTAACTAAATTTTTATTTTCTTCATCTTCACTATCTTGATGTGTTACCTCTAAGACAGTACCTGTTAAATCCATATCATCAACAGAATAATGAACAAATTGACCTTGATGTACTTTGGCATATTGTTCTTCTGTAAGTGGTGCTTCTACCCATAAATTTTTAGTATTACCCACATTGATGAATACATCGCCTTGTTTTAATTCATCACCTTGTTTAAAATCAGTTAAATATATAATACCACTAACTGGAGCTGTAATATCGGCAAAATTATCATCAGATTGAGCCTGGTCTAAAGCTGCTTTTGCTTGATTTAATTGAATTTGAGCCGTAGCTAATGCTTCTGATAATTCTTTAGATGGAGCAGAAGAAACACTTGCTTGCTGTTCTACAACTTGTGGTGTACTTGCTGCCGCTAAAGTACTTTGTGCTGCTGCATATTCTGATTGTGCTTCCGCATATTGTGTCGCACTTACAGCACCTATAGAATATAATTTATCCATCTTCTGTTTATTTGCTGCGGCTGCATCTAATCTAGCTTGAGCCGCTGCTACATTTCCTGTCGAAGAACTTGTAACTACTGGCTGACTTACTACCATAGAGGCTTTTACTTGTTGCTCTAAATTATCATAATTTACTTTTGCTTCATCATATGCCTTTTGCAAAGCTTCAATTTGTTCAGGTGTTACAACTACTTTCATTTTAGCAATAACTTGACCTGCTTCTACCTTATCACCATCATTTACCAGAAGCTCTGTCAATGTTCCATCATTTTGAGCTACAACCATAACTTTAGAACTTGTGAGTTTTGCATCATTAATATTAATAATTCCTTGTCCCTGGTTCCATTTATATACACCAAAAATAGCTACAACAGCTATAAGTAGAATTATAGGAACACTATAAATTATAAATGGTTTTATTTTTTTTGTAATATCTTTTTCCATAATAGTACCTCCCATCTTCAGCAATAAAAAAATCCTTTCTCATTCAATATATATCTAAATAAATGAGAAAGGCTGTATATATTCTTACAGCTAGTATTAAAAATACCACAAAACAGTAAAATACACAAGAAAATAGGCCATTTCTAATGAAATTATAACAAAATAAAAACTAATACAATTTTTATTATCTTGACAATCTATAAAAAAATATAATAATTTAATATATATATCATATCATTTATAAAAAGGTAGTAGAAATATATATGTTTAAATATCAAATTATTGCTAAAGATATTCAAGAAAAAATTGAAAATGGTCAATTCAAAGCAGGGGAACAGTTACCTCAAGAAAGTGAAATGTGTAAACACTATAATGCAAGTAGAATAACTATTCGTGAAGCTATGAACCAACTTGTACTACAAGGATTAATTATTAAAAGAAGAGGCTCTGGTACCTTTGTAAAAAATATAGCTGATGACATGCAAAATAAAGACTCTTTCCCTAAGTCTTCACAATTTAGTGGTTTTACAAAAGACCGTGCTAATTTTAAAGTCTCTTCAGATATCCATAATTTATCTGTTGTAAATCCACCAATAGAAGTAGCAGAACAATTAAAAATCTCTCCAAATAGTTTTACTTATTATATTTGTAGAACACGTTTAATTGATAATAAACCTGTAGTTGTTGAATATACCTATATGCCTATAGATGTTATATCTGGTGTTACACTTGATACGCTAAAAGGTTCTATATATGATTATATTGAGCATACATTAAAATTAAAAATAAAAAGTGCTCATCGAACAGCAAGAGCTTCTATGCCTACAGAAGAAGAACGAAAATGGCTAAATATTACAGATGAAGATTTCGTTCCTATTTTCGAAGTAGAACAAATAGCATATTTAGATGATGGTCGCATTTTTGAATATTCTAAATCACGCCATCGTGCAGATTTCTTTGAACTAAAAAGTGTCAGTGTTCGTTAATTAAAATAATATTTTAAACCTACAATCATTTATGGTTGTGGGTTTTTTATTTTATATTTACAGAATTTTACGAATTTATTATTTTGTAAAAAATTACTTGATTTTTATAAAATAATATTATATTATACATATAAAGATATATCATTTAAATAATTTGTCATAACAAATTTTAATATTGAAAGTGAGTGTTATATTCATGACAAAAACATTGCCACAAAATTTTTTCTTTGGTGCAGCTATGTCTGGTCCACAAACAGAAGGTGCTTACACTAAAGATAATCGTTTAGAAAGTATTTGGGATACATGGTCTAATTTATCTATTTCTGATTTTTACAACAAAGTAGGTAGCTATGTCGGTAATAATTTCTATGAAAAATATGAAGATGATATTAAATTATTAAAAAACTTAAATATGGATTCTTTCCGTACATCTATTCAATGGACACGTTTATTAGATATCAATGGTAAAATCAATCCAGATGGAGCAAATTTTTACCATAAAGTTATCAATTGTGCTAAAGAAAATGATATTGAAATATTTATGAATTTATATCATTTCGATATGCCTACATATCTTTTTAATAAAGGTGGTTGGGAAAATCGTGAAGTCGTTGAAGCTTATGCTCATTATGCTAAAATGGCTTTCAGAGAATTTGGTAAAGAAATTAAATACTGGTTTACATTCAACGAACCTATTGTAGAACCAGACCAACGTTATCGTCATGGAGTTTGGTTCCCATTTATTAAAAATGCGCAAAAAGGTATCAATGTTCAATATAATATATCTCTTGCACATAGCTTAGCTGTAAATGAATTTTATAAAGCAAAAGAACAAGGATATATTCGTGAAGATGCTAAAATTGGTCTTATTAACTGTTTTGCTCCTCCATATACAAAAGAAAATCCTACTCCTGAAGATTTAGAAGCTCTTCGCATTGAAGATGGTATAAATAATAGATGGTGGCTCGACTTAGTAACTGAAGGACATTTACCACAAGATGTTCTTGAAACATTAAAACAATACAATATGCTTCCAGAAATGCGTCCTGGTGATGAAGAAATCTTTAAATTAGGTAAAGTTGATTGGCTAGGATTTAATTATTATCATCCATCAAGAATACAAGCACCTAAAGAAAAATATGATGAAAATGGTCATATTAAATTCTCCGACCCATATGTATGGCCAGAAGCTAAAATGAATATATATCGTGGTTGGGAAATTTATCCAAAAGGTATTTATGATTTTGGTATGAAAATGAAAAAAGAATATCCTAATCTTAAATTCTTTGTTTCTGAAAATGGTATGGGTGTTGAACATGAACATCGCTTCCGCAATGAAGCAGGTGAAATTCAAGATGATTATCGTATTGAATTTATTAAAGAACATCTTGAATGGATAGCCAAAGCAATCGAAGATGGCGCTCAATGTTTAGGCTATCATTATTGGGGCGTAATTGATAATTGGTCATGGAATAATGCTTTTAAAAATCGCTACGGTTTAGTTGAAGTTGATTTGATGAATGATTATCAACGTAAATTGAAAAAATCTGCACATTGGATACAAAATGTAATCAAAACAAAAACTATTACTGACTAAATATTTTATTCTAATAAAAAAGCTAATATAGTGTAAACTTTTAATACACTATATTAGCTTAATAATGAAAATATTAATTATAAGGAGTTTTATCATGGATGCTAATTTCTTCCAAAATTCTAAGTTTATTGAGAAATTCACCATTTTTGCAGGTAAATTAGGCAATGAAATACATCTTCGTTCCCTTCGTGATGCATTTGCTACTATCATGCCTTTATATATTTTGGCTGGTTTAGCTGTATTAGTAAATAACACTATTTTTAAATGGTTTTTAGATGGCTCTACTTTAGAAGCAGCTCAATACTGGGGTACTTTAATCACTAATGCAACATTAAATATCAGTGCCTTACTCATAGCACCTATTATTGCTTATTTCTTATCTCAAAATAAAGGTTTTGAAAATCCTCTTGCTGCTGCTATTATTTCCTTATCATCTTTAATTATCATGATGCCTAATACATTGATGGTTACACCTTTAAATGCTACTGAAGCTGTAGAAATATCTGGCGCATTAACTTTTAGCAATATTGGTACTCAAGGTATGTTTGCTGGTGTCATCATTGGTTTAGTCGCTACTGAATTATTTATTCGCATTTCACATATGAAAAAATTACAAATAAATTTAGGTGACAGTATTCCACCAGCAGTTTCTAAATCATTCAATGTTTTAATCCCTGTAATTTTATTAATGTCTTTCTTTGCTTTGATTTCTGCTATCTTATTTAATGTATTTAACACAAACTTAATCTTAATGATTACAACTATTATTCAAGAACCATTACGAGTTGCTACTACTAGCCTAATTGGTTGTATCATTTTATACAGCTTAGGTAACTTCTTATGGACTTTAGGTATTCACCAATCTGTTATCTATAGTTCCATTCTTGAACCATTACTTATCATCAATATGACACAAAATATGGTTGCTTATGCAGCTAATGAATTTATCCCTAACACTATTAATGTCGCACTTGTTACAACATTTGGCTTAATGGGTGGTTCTGGTTCTACTATTTGTTTATTGATTGCTACTTTTCTTGTTGGTCGTTATCAAGCAACAAAAAGCGTTTCCAAAATGGCATTTGTTCCTGGTATCTTCAACATAAATGAACCAGTTATTTTCGGTTATCCTATTGTTTATAATATCTCTATGATGATACCTTTCATTTTAGTACCAGCCCTTGGTATCTTAATTAGTTATACAGCAACAATATTAAATTTCATGGATAAATGTGTAGTATTTATTCCTTGGACTACTCCACCACTTTTAAGTTCTTATCTAGCTACAGCTGGAGATTTTAGAGCTGTTATTGTTCAAGCTATTATCTTAATTTTAGGTGTTTTAATCTACATTCCATTTGTAAAAATCAATGATAATGTTATGAAACGTTCTAGCAATAATTAAATCAATCACTTCAAAGGATACTTATTATGAATTCTTCTACTATACAAAATTCAAAATTTGTGGAAAAATTTACTATTATTGCTGCTAAATTAGGTAATGAAATTCATTTACGTTCCTTACGAGACGCTTTTTCTACCTTAATGCCACTATATATTCTTGCTGGTTGTGCTGTTTTGGTAAATAATACCATTTTTTCTTGGTTCCTTGAGGGAGAGACTTTAAAAAATGCCCAATATTGGGGAACACTTTTAACTAATGCTACATTAAATATTAATGCTTTATTGGTTGCACCAGTAATTGGTTATTTTCTTTCCCAAAACAAAGGCTTCCATAATCCATTAGCTGCTAGCATTATATCATTATCTTCATTGATTATTATGATGCCTAATTTTATAGAAGTAACCCCTTTAAATTCTAAAGAATTAATTACTGTTTCTGGTATATTAAGTTTTAATGAAATTGGCACTCAAGGCATGTTTGCTGGCGTCATTATGGGATTAATTGCTACTGAATTATTTATTTGGATTTCTAATCTAAAAAAATTACAAATAAATTTAGGTGATAATATACCACCTGCAGTTTCTAAATCCTTTAATGTTTTAATCCCAATTATTCTTTTAATGTCTTTTTTAGCTTTAATTTCAGCAATTTTATTCAATGTATTTAACACAAATTTAATATCTCTAATAACTAGTCTTATTCAAGAGCCACTTCGTTTAATTTCCACTAGTTTGATTGGTTGCATCATTCTTTATAGTTTAGGAAATTTTTTATGGATTCTTGGTATACATCAATCTGTAATATATGGTTCTTTATTAGGACCTTTGCTCCTCATCAATATAACTCAAAATATGGCAGCATATGCCGCTAATGAACCGATTCCTAATATTTTGACAGACTCCCTTGTTCCTAATTTCGGAATGATGGGTGGCTCTGGTTCTACAATATGTCTGCTAATCGCTACTTTTATAGTTGGTAGAAATATTGCTACAAAAAGTGTATCTAAAATGGCTTTTATCCCTGGAATTTTCAACATAAACGAACCTGTTATTTTTGGTTATCCTATTGTTTATAACATTTCTATGCTAATTCCTTTCATCTTTGTACCAGCTTTTGGTATTTTCGTAGCATATATGGCTACTGCTATTGGTTTTATGGATAGAACAGTTGTTTATGTTCCTTGGACTACGCCACCTTTATTAAATGGCTACTTATCCACAGCTGGAGATTGGCATGCCATAATAGTTCAGGCTTTTATATTAATTGTTGGTGTACTCGTTTATATTCCTTTTGTAAAAATCAATGACAATGTACTTCAACAACAAAATAATTTAAAATAATATTTATATTTACTTTAGGAGGAAATTTATCATGAAAAAAATCTTATTAGTATGTAATGCAGGAATGTCCACAAGTATGCTCGTAAAAAAAATGCAAGAAGCTGCTAAAGAAATGAGCATTGAAGCTTCTATTGAAGCTAAATCTTTAGCTGATGCTAAAAAAGAAATTACTGAAGCTGATATCATTTTACTTGGCCCACAAATTCGTTATGAACTAGATAATGTAAAAAAAGTAGCAGGTACTACTCCTGTTGAAGCAATCAATATGATGGACTATGGCATGATGAATGGTAAAAAAGTTCTTGAACATGCTCTTAGCGTTATTGGCTAAATTATAAAAATTATTAAAAGAGGTTATTAAAATGAACGATATGGAATTAATTTGCTTCCAAATTATCTCAAATTCTGGAACAGCAAAATCATCTTATATTGAAGCTATTCAAAAAGCCAAACAAAAAGATTTTGAAGCTGCTGAAAAATTAATAGCTGAAGGTCAAGAATGTTTCACTCAAGCACATCACATTCATTCTGAATTATTACAAAAAGATGCTTCTGGTGAACATCCTGAATTCTCTTTAATTTTAATGCATGCCGAAGATCAAATGGCCAATAGCGAAATGGCTTATGTAATGGCTAAAGAAATTATCGAACTTTATAAAAAACTTAACTAATAATAAAAAGCTCTGCAATCTATCAATATATTATAGAAAATTAGATTAAAATTTAATATCTATAATTTAAATTATATTAATAGAGCAGAGCTTTTATAAATTTATAAAGGAGATTGAATTAGTTTTATGAATAAAAAACTTATTTCAATTCTATTATCTACAGCTATTAGTTGTTGTTTATTGAATTCTACAACAGTATATGCTCAATCCTCCGCAGAAGAAATATCCGTTTCACCAAAAATCTCTATTGATAATAATGTTGATGATAAAGTTTCTAATCAAATGGTAAGAATTACTAGTCAACCACTTAAACAAGATAAAGTGATAACTGACAAAAATATTCAAAATATTATACTAGCTGATAAAAATGCCACTGAAAAAACTAAAGAATTAATGGCATACTTAAAAGATATTGCTAAACAAGATAAAGTGATTTTTGGTCATCAAAATGATGTTTTTAATAGAGTTACTCCTAATATGCTCAATCCTGAAGAAAAAAATAAACTTCAAGCAGATCACAATTCTCCATTAGAAATTGCTAGTGTTCAAGAAGGCATGAACAGTACTTTTACCAAATCTAATGTAAAAGAAATTACTGGTTCTATAAGTGGAATATTTGGTATAGATTCTTTAGCTCTTACTGGTTCTGAACTCTATATAAAAAATTCCCAACAAGCCCTACAAAAATCTATTGACCTTAGTATCAAAGCTGCTAATGATGGAGCACTTATCACACTTTCTACGCATATGCCTAATTTTGGTAGTAAAAATATAAAAAAATTATCTGATGGAACATATGATTTTTCTAATTGTGATTTTATGGATTGTAAAAATTTATCTGGAAGTGCTAAAGATATTTTACCTGATGGTAAAAATAATGAGGCTTTTAATGCTTATATTGATATCATTGCCAATTATGCTTTACAATTGCAAGAAAAAAATATTCCTGTAATTTTCCGCCCATTCCATGAAAATAATGGTAGTTGGTTTTGGTGGGGTGGAGATAACATATCCCCTAAAGATTCTATAGAATTATATAAATATATGATTGATCGCTTACAAAGCCAAGGCGTTCATAATTTTATTTATGTATACTCACCAAATGGTCCAATTAATAACGAACAAGAATATATGTCTCGTTACCTTGGTGATGATTATGTAGATATTCTAGCTGTCGATTATTATGATGATTACAATACTTCTCCAGCTAAATATAGAGAAAATTTCTTTACTCAATTAAATTCTAGTTGTCTTTTAATCAATAAAATAGCAAAAAAACATAATAAATTACCTGCAATTGCCGAAACAGGAGTCCGTGTTATGAAAAAAGACTTATCTAGCAATGATGGTCTTTTAATTAGTGATAACCCTATTGCAGGACATAACTGGTTTAAACGCGTGAGCCAAATAGCCATTGATAACGATATGCCTTATTATCTAGTTTGGGCTAATTTCTCACCATATAATTGTTATATACCTTATAAATATAATGACAATTATGGACATGAATTAATAAATGAATTTATTGATTTTTATAATTGGGATAAATCCATATTTGCCACTGAAACTAATTTCTATTAAAGGAGTATACTTATGCTTTACCCATTAAAACTAAATGCAACTTTTAAAGACTATCTATGGGGCGGTACAAGATTACGCGATGAATTTAATAAACAAACCGATATTGATCCTGTAGCTGAAAGCTGGGAATTATCTTGCCATCATGATGGACAAAGCATTATCAGTAATGGCGAATT